>BNJU01004871.1_pt1 | contig 56654 bp, 65 predicted proteins | sample 8539281 | NCBI WGS metagenome assembly BNJU01 (sample SAMD00202456, study PRJDB9452) | human saliva metagenome | isolation source: human saliva | place: Japan
AAATTTGTTCTGATGAAAGTTTCGTTTTAACTTTTCCTGAAAGCTCTTCCTCGGACTGCCCTAAAGCTTAGGTTTAAGGTTATCCATGGTGAACAGAACAGTCCTGCAGGTGAAGCTAGTCTGATGTCTCTCTTCTCCTCCTCCAACAAGATGGATACAGCTGAATCTGTAGTCCCGCCTTAAAGATCCAAGAAAACCGTATTCCACTTAGTCTGAAACCTTCAGGTACACCTTTTCCTCATCCAGGTAGTTGTCTGACCACACCCTCTTCCCAAAGGACAGGGTATCGCTACTATAGTTGTAATCCTGCCCGTGCTTTCCACCTGAAAATTCCGTCAGAAAGCTGGCGCTCCAGCGCCCAGAGGATGGTTTTCTGCATTTTCCTTAAACTGGCAAAGAAAAATACTATTCTCGCCTCCAAGAAGGGGGCAAATTTGGATCCCACCATCATGATTCAGGTATTCTGAAAATGCTCGAAAGTGCCTCGCCCTTGCCTTTCTTCCTTTACCTTCTTGAAGCTTCACCAGCTAGCAGGTAAAGCTTCCCCAAATCGAAGGCCCAACTCCGCCTTTTCTTTTCCCAAAGCAAGCCGCAGCGTAGAAAGTGGGAAAAGGCGCAATCGGTTTAGCCTGTCCAATCGGCTACGAGCCTTGATTTTTTTCAAAGTCCTTGACAGTTCTGCTTAGGGGGCAAATGTCGGTTCTCCCAAAAGATGGCTTTCAAAAAGTTCCTAAATCCTCTTTTGTATTTTCCTTTTGCCAGAGACTATGGAGAAAGCTGAAGGATTCTATTAAAAAATAGGAAGAACTTTCTTCCGAACGGAAGTTTAGGGCTTCCTTTTTTGGTAAAGTTTCGGTAATTCCTTGATAGACTGTCCTTTGCCTGGGAAAGCTCTGTATTTCCTGTATTTCGTTCCAGCTGAATCTTAAGCTGGGAGATTGTAGGAGACTTCCAAAATAGAGAATGCTTCCTGCCTTCGAATTTCAAGGGATAAGACATACAGTCTTCCTGGCTTAGAAAGCGTGATAAAGGTAAACTCCTGAATATAGCTTTCCTCCCATGCCAAGGAGACAGGGTGCTCCTGGCTGTAAAACTTTTCCTCGGTAAAGAGATTCCTCTTCGTTACCTTCGAGCCTTTCTCACCGGGGAATGGAGGAAGAGGACAGGATTGATGCCTTGGAAAATGAAGCAGAGCCAAAGGCCTTTAAGGAAAACTGCCTTTACAAGCCTTTTTCAAGGGAAAGCCTTTTTGGAAGCGGGAAGCTCTTTTTCAGACTTATAGAGGAAAATGAAGGAAGCCACAGCCTTAAGGAAAGAATTGAAAGCTGGAAAGCTTTTACGGAAAAGCTTATGGAGCGCTTTAGGCTGAAGAGAAGCAACTTTTTCTAAAGGATGAGGCATGGACTCCTATCCCAAAGCTTGGAAAGAAGTGTTAACCAGATTCAGCTTCTTCTTTTCCAAAATGAAGGAAGGTTTGGGAGAAATTCGGTAAGCAAAAAGGAGTTTTCCGCTTTTTCGATAGTGGCTTTATCCTTGAAAAATTGCGGCAGATTCCCGCTACAAACGATCAGGTCTTGCAGGCGACTTAACCTGCTCCCGTTTCCATAATCCCAAGGCCTTTTTGTTCCTGGCTTAATGCAGGGACTGATTCCCCTGCCTCAAAGAAGAAGTCCTCTTTACCGAGGAGGAAAAGAGCTTTTTACGGCAGGAGCATTGCACCCTGTCTCCTGGCATGGGAGGAAAGCTATATTCAGGAGTTTTACCTTTATCACGCCTTTCCTAAGCCCCAGGGAAGAACTGTATCTGTCTTATCCCTTGAGGATTCGAAAGGCAGGAGGTATTCTCCCATTTTACAGGAAGTCCACGGCTCTTTCCCAAGCTTAAGATTCGAAAGCTGAACGGAGATACAGGAATGCAGAGCTTTTCCCAGGCAAAGGACAGTCTATCCAAGGAATGTACCGAAACTTTGCAAAAGGAAGCCCTGTTCCGTTCGGAAGAAGAAGTTCTTCCCTATTTTCAGCTAGAATCCTTTCAGCTTCTCATAGTCTCTGGCAAAAGGAAGAGTACAAAAAGGATTTGGAAAAAGCTTTTGAAAGCCATCTTTTTGGGAGAACCGACATTTGCCCCTAAGCAAAGAACTGTCCAAGGACTTTACGGAGAAAAATCAAAGGCTCTCGTAAGCCGATTGGACGGCTAAACTGCTGCGCCTTTTCCCACTTTCTACGATCGGCTTACATTTGCAGGAAAGAAAAGAGGCGGAGATTCAGGCCCTTCGATTTGGGAAAGCTTACCATAAGCTGGTGGAAAGCTTCTTTAAGAAGGTAAAGGAAGAAAAGGCAAAGGGCAGAGGCACCTTCAGACATTTTCAGGAATACCTGAATCATGCCATAGCGGAAAGTGAGCAGGATCCAGAATCTGCCCCTTCTAGAGCGAAACCAGTATTTTTCTTCCATAAGTTTAAGGAAAATGCGAAAAACCATCCTCTAGGGCGCTGGAGCGCCAGCCTGGCGGAGATTTTCAGGTGGAAGCTTTGGAGCGGGATTTTAACTATGATAGCGATACCCTGTCCTTTCGGGGAAGGGTGGACCGGGTGGACAGCTACCTGGATGAGGAAAAGAATTATTACCTGAAGGTTTTGGACTATAAAAGTGGAAATACGGATTTTTCCTGGATCTTTTAAAGGCGGGACTACAGATTCAGCTGCCCTCTACCTATCCATCTTGTTGGAGGAGGAGAAAAGAGACATCCGGACTATAAGCTTTCACCCTGCAGGACTGTTCTATTTCACCATGGATAACCCAAGCCTAAGCTTTAAGGGGCAGTCCGAGGAAGAGCTTTTTTCAGGAAAAGTTAAAGGCTTCAAGACCGAAGGGCTAATCAACGGAGATAAGGACATCATTTTCCGCATGGGATAGGGAGCTAAAGGGAGACAGCCTGTTTTGCCCGGTAAAGGAGAAAACGGCTCTATTGAGGAAAAAGGGCTCTTGCTTAAAGAAGAAAAAGATTTTTAGCCTATGCTTTCCTATGTGCGGGAGAGGTGGAAGAGGATTGTAAGAGAATCCTGAGGGGAGAAGGCCATTTCTCCTATCCGGGAGACCATGGATAAAACGGCCTCGCACCTACTGCCCCTATCACAGCATCTGCGGTTTTCTGACCCTGACCTCCCCGGATTTTTCCTATGAGAAGTCCCGGGAAAGGGATGAGGAAGAGGCGATTTGGGACGAGTGATAGAGAAGTATCAAAACATAAAGAGTCGTAATGATAGCATTGTGATTGGAAGTATCGGGAAAAAGGGCAGTAGGATGTGTGCCGGTGAAAAGTATCGAGAGTAGGCAGTGGGATCGTGTGCCGGTGAGAGTATCGAAAAGGGACGTAGGATGTGTGTGCCGGTGAAAGTATCGAAAAGAAGAGGGCAGTAGGATCGTATTACCGCAGTGAAAAGTATCGAAAGAAAGGGCAGTGAAATGGCATTGTGGACGGAAGAGCAAAAGGCGGTAATCGCCCATGAGAAGGGAAAATCTGCTGGTCTCTGCGGCGGCAGGTTCCGGAAAAGACGGCAGTGCTGGTGGAATATGTGCTGTCCCTATTTTTAGAGGAAAATGCTTCCCTTTCCTCTTTGGTTTTGATGACCTTTACCGAGGCTGCGGCGGAGGAAATGAAGGAAAGAATCAAAAACGCTTGGAAGAGCATTTGCAAAAAGGGCTATGACAAGCGGATTCTTCGGGAAATCGCCCTGCTTCAAGCAGCAAAATATCAGCACCATTCACGCCTTTTTGTAAGCGACTTATCGAGGAAAATTATGCAGGCCTCTATAGACGCCCATTTTCGGATTGGAGATACCGGGAAATGTCCCTGCTCCAATCGGATATTTTAGAGGAGCTTCGGAGGAGGAGTACGAAAAGAAGGAAGAACTTTCCTGACCTTTTGTGGATCAAAGTTTTTCCATGGAAAGAAGGACAAGGGCATAGAGGAGCTGATTCTAGCTTTATAACCGCTAGTGCCATGCCCCTTTTCCCAAGGCTTATTTGCAGGGGCTGAGGAAGACGCCCATTCTCGTAGGGCAAAATGGGAAAAGGATCTCTACGAAGATATGAAGAGCAGGCTGAAAAATCTTTTCTTTCTCTAGAAGACGCCCTAGACCTCATGCCGGGAGCCAAACGGCCCTATAGAATATGAAGAGCGGATTTTAGAAGAAAAGGGATCAGTGCCTTGCCCTTGCAAATGCTGGAGAATCTGAAGACTTGGTTAGAGGACTGGAGAGTCTAAACTTTGGTCGCCTCAAAGAGCACTGAGTCCGAGGGAAAAGAGCTGGTAAAAGTCCTTCGAAAGAGGAAAGAAGATGAAGACCAGGCAGGAAACTATAGGGCTGCTTCCAACAGAGCTGGAAGAGGAAGTGGGGAGAAGGGACAGAAGCAGATCATGGAGCTTGTGCGACTTTGCCTTTCACTTTAGAGCGCTATCGTAAGGAAAAGAAGAAAAGGGCGGTGCTGGACTTTTTCGGATTTGGAGCATTTGCGTTGAAGCTATTGTATCAGGATGGTCAGTCATAGTGCCTTGGCTGATGAGCTGGCTAAGTCCTATCGGGAAATCCTGGTAGATGAGTATCAGGACTCAAACCTTGTAGGAGACATATTGTTCGCTCCATCTCAGGAGCGATTCGAAAGGCCCAAATGTCTTTCAGGTGGGATGTAAACAAAGCATTTACCGATTCCGTATGGCAAGACCGGAGCTATTCCTGGAAAAATACCATGATGAAAGGCTATCCCAAGATCTTCCTTCGGAAGAACTTCCGTTCCGATGAAGGAGTACTTTCACGCAGTAAATACCCTGTTCTTTTAAGATTATGAAAAAGACTTCGGGGGAATCGAATATGATTTCGAGAATAGTCTATTCCTGGGGAAGGTAAAGAAAGAAGCAGGTTAAAGAGCATAGTGGCGAGAGTTACAAGAGAAAAAGCCGGAAAAGAATGTAGGAGAGAATCAAGGCGAAGAAGATAAAGCGCAAAGTAGTGAAGAACATAAAGAAAAGCCGAGAGAGAGAGGCCAAGTTCAGGCAAGCAGAGACGGGATCAGACGGAACTGCTTCTCTTAGAGTTGGAAAAACTGCCTCTACAGGGAAGATGAGGGGCGATGGAGAAGATAATAAAGAAGATAGTAAAGGAGACGATGGTAATAGCGCCTCCACTAGCGCCTCCGGTAAATCTCGAGTAAGTTAGAGCTGGAATGTAAGATGATTGCGGCTAAGGTTCGTGAGCTTTTTGGAAAAGGGCTATGCCTATAAGGACATGGTGATTCTCCTCGTTCTCCCCACATGCGTTTCCAGAGAAATGGTGGATATCTTCGGAAAGGAAGGAATCCCTGCCTATGCGGAGCTAAAAACCGGCTATTATTCTGCGGTAGAGGTAGAAACGGTTCTATCCTTCCTGGCCATCATTGACAATCCAAGACAGGATATCCCCATGGCAGCAGTCTTACGCTCCTCTTTATTTTCCTTTACGGACGATGAGCTGGGGCAGATTGTGCTGGCGAAGGGCAGCCTATACGAAAAGCCCTATGATAAGAGTAAGGAAAATGCGGTAAATCTATCCTTACAGGCAGAAAAAGCATTGCCTCCTGCTTTGGAAGAAAAAAATGGCAGAATTTTCAAGGTAAATTGGAACGCTACCGTAGGCTATCCCTGTTCCTTACGGCTTCATTCTTACTGACCTTAATCTATGAAGAGACGGATTACTATAACTATGTGCGGGCGCTGCCCTTGGGAGAGAAGCGGCAGGCCAATCTGGACCAGCTTTTAGAGGATGCCAAGCAGTTTGAAAAGGGAAGCTACAGCGGCTTATTCCATTTTATCCGCTATATAGAAAAAGGTGAAAAAGCAGGAACAGGATCAAGGAGAGGCAACGGTGTTCTCGGAAAAGGACGACCTGCTTCGGATTATGTCCATCCATCACTCCAAAGGGACTGCAGTTTAAGGTGGTCTTCCTGTCCCAGCTGCATAAGACCTTTAACAAGATGGATTCCAAGGCGAAAATGCTAATGGATTCGGAGCTGGGGCTTGCCGCAGATTACTTGGATTTGGAAACAAGGATAAAGTACCCCTCCCTCCACAAAATCGCCATTAAGGAAAAGGGGGACCGGGAGAGTCTTGGAGAAGAGCTTCGGGTGCTTTATGCTGCCATGACCAGAGCAGAGGAAAAGCTGATTCTCACCGGCGTTTGGTAAAAAATGAAGAGGATTTAATCAAGAAATTCCCGGTGCAAGAACGGCTGTCTCTGGAAGATATCCGAGGAGCGAGTTCTTATCTTGCCTGGATTTTAATGGCCTATTCCGGAGCTTCTTTGAAAGTACCAAGACTGGAAGAAATTGCCCTTCGTTTTCTTTCGAAAGAGGATTTAGAGGAAAATGAAGGCAAAGCCAAGCGGGAGAAGCCATTTCCCTTGAGAAAAAGCTTTATGAGTTCTTGGGAACAGGGCGGGAAAATACAGAAGCGGAAAAAGCTTATGGAAGAGCATTTTTCCTATGTCTATCCCTATGAGAAGAGCACCCATAGAAGCCCAAAATACTCCGTTTCCTTATTGAAAATGAAGGCCATGGAGGAGCATGGAAAAAGCTCTGAAACCGGGCAGGAAGGAAGTGCAGTTGTGCCGGAATGGGATGAGGAGATCTGAGGCACGGCAGCAGGCCAAAGAAAAGCACGACAGCCCACTAATTCAGAAAATGAAAGCAGAGGGAAAAAATATCGGTGCTGCAATAGGCGACAGCTATCACCATGCCTTAGCCTTTATGATTATTCCAAGGATATTTCCCAGCTATCCGACTTTCTCTCTCCGGAGGAATATGGCTTACTGAATCAAGAGAAGCTTAGAAGTTCCTGGATTCTCCCTTAGGGCAGCTTTTTGCCAAGGCCTATAAGGAAAATACCCTTTATCGAGAGCAGCATTTTTATGCAGGAAGTGGAGTATGAGAAGCTATTTCCGAAGGATGGGGGGGATGATGTTGAAAAGGTAATCCTCCAAGGAATCATTGATGCCTTTATCATGGAGGAAGAGGGCATTATCCTTGTGGACTATAAGACTGACCGGGTAAAGGATGGGGAAGAGCTAAGGAATCGTTACCAAAAGCAAATCGAGCTATATAGCAAAGCCTTGGAGCAGATTTTAGGAAAAGGTAAAACGAAGAGTCCTTATTCCTTCTCTTTAGGAGAGGAAGTGGACTTGTAAGGAGTGGCAAAAGAAGGACTTGCATAAGTCTTTTCCTAGGCACTATAATGAGTATGTGTGAGCCTTTAAAAAGGCGGTTTATCTATCTTGTTGCCGTTGGACGAACTGAAGAAAAGGGGAAAGAAAAATGAATCATGAGCGGATTCTCGTATTGATTTTGGTGGACAGTACAACCAGTTGATTGCCCGGAGAGTAAGAGACGAAGGGGTTTATGCAGAAGTTTACAGTTCCGACATTGGCATAGAGAAGATTAAAGAATTAAGTCCCAAGGAATCATCTTCACTGGGACCCTCAGTCCGTGTACAAAGAGGAAAGTCAGCATATCGGAAAGGAGATTTCTCGAGCTGGGCATCCCCATTTTCGGTTTCTGTTATGGAGCACAGCTCATTGCCTATGAGCTTGGGGAGAGGTGGCTACCGCCCCTGTCAGTGAATATGGAAAGACGGAAACCCATGGAAAAGTCCTCCGTGCTTTTCTCCGATGTTTCGGAGGAGACCACTGTTTTCATGTCCCACACCGACTATATTGCCAAGGTGCCGGGGGTTTAAAGATTACTGCCCATACCGAGCATTGTCCTGTTGCGGGAATGGAAGATGGGAAGAGACAGATTTATGCGGTGCAGTTCCACCCGGAGGTACAGCATAGCGTGGAAGGGCAGAAGATGATTCATCATTTTCTCTATGACGTCTGCAAATGTACCGGAGACTGGAAAATGGCGTCCTTCGTGGAGGAGCAGGTTTCCCTTTTGAAAAATAAAATCGGTTCCGGCAAGGTGCTTCTGGCTCTTTCCGGTGGTGTGGACAGCTCTGTTGCAGCAGGGCTTCTTTCCAGAGCCATTGAAAGCAGCTGTACTGCGTGTTCGTGGACCACGGCCTTCTTCGGAAAAATGAAGGAGATCAGGTGGAGGAAATCTTCGGAGAAAAGGGAGATTTCGAGTTAAACTTCGTCCGTGTCAATGCTGGAGAAGAGTATTTTGAGAAATTAGCCGGGGTAGAAGATCCGGAGAAGAAGAGAAAGATTATCGGCGAGCAGTTTATCCGTATCTTTGAGCGTGAGGCAAATAAAATCGGAGCAGTGGACTTCCTTGCTCAGGGAACCATTTACGCAGACGTGGTGGAATCCGGCCTTGGAAAGGGCGCAGTGATTAAGTCCCACCACAATGTAGGTGGCCTTTCCCAAGAACATTTCCTTTAAGGAAATCGTAGAGCCACTACGCCTGCTCTTTAAGGACGAGGTGCGTAAAGTAGGACTGGAGCTTGGCCTTCCGGAGCATTTGGTGTATCGTCAGCCCTTCCCGGGACCTGGACTTGGGGTAAGAATCATCGGAGAGGTGACGCCTGAGAAGGTTCGCATGGTGCAGGATGCGGACTTCATTTATCGTGAAGAAATCGAAAAGGCGGGACTCTTTCCCGTTCCTACAGCCAGTATTTTGCCGCCCTCACCAATATGCGATCCGTGGGCGTTATGGGAGACTTCCGTACCTACGACTATGCGGTGGCTCTCCGTGCGGTGATTACCGATGACTTTATGACCGCAGAATGTGCGGATATCCCCTTTAGCGTGCTCCAAAGAGTTATGAATCGAATCGTGAATGAGGTAAAGGGAGTGAACAGGGTGTTCTATGATCTGACATCCAAGCCGCCAGGAACGATTGAGATGGGAGTGACAGTAGCAAAACTGTTATAGAAACCCATGAAAACAGTGGATCTTATCGATTGAACGGTATAAAACACGCTCCCGTGATATTAAATAGCTTAAAAAGTAGGTTCAAAATGGAGTTCTTGAATTAAACGAGTTTTACGAGCAATACTTATTGACCGAAGATTAATAAGATAGGAAAAAGATTAGATAAGCCTTCCATCATTATGGTGGGAGGCTTTTAGTTGATATATCGAGACTAAAATATTAAATTTCGTAGCAAATCAATTGAATTAAAAATTTATATGTATTGATGAAGAAGCTTAGTCAAATAAGGGAAAAATGATATATAAATTTAATAAAGGAATAATTAGTGTTGAAGATACTGTTATTAGTTTTGAGTCTATATAACGAGGACATATTACACTAAAGAATTATTAAATCTAACTAGATAAATATTTTTTATACAAGACATATTGGAGCATTTAGAAAACCTTTACAGAAAAATGGAACTGTTAAAAGTAATGGACATGGTTCTGAAGAGGTGAAAATCTATCTTTTTATTACATTCTGTGCTTTTCATTTCGTAATAAGTGATAGAATCTTTCATTAGTAAATGGTTATAGCTTTAAAGGACATACGTCTATTTAAAGTTTCTTTTTGGTTTCTGAGCGCTCCATAGTTGTTAAGTATTAGTTCTTTTAAGTATTGTTTAGATGAGATAAAGAATTAACTTTCTTTTTGAAAAACCAAAGAAAAATCAATTTTATGCCTAAAAATTCATATAGTGTACACGGTTGAATCTTTTGTTGGATTTGCTTTGGGAATAACAAATTTGTCAGTTGACATTGAAAAATAATCAGAAGGATGCAAAAAGCGCTTTCCTGCCATGAACTTTTTAAAATGTTTCAGAAAGTAAATCAAATACAGTCAATCAGATTGTATTTTTCAGTACAGAAGATGAGTTTGTTGAATATTCCGAGATTATTGCAATGCTGATGTGCCACCGGTTGATTATCTAGATAAATTTTTAGAGTATATCAATTCTCATCTGAATGGGATGGTGACTTTGAAAATTATCTGCACAAGTCCAAGAGAACTTATAAGAGAGTCAATTAAATTTATTGATACTTATATTTGATAGTGAAGGTATACCGAACAAAAACTTAATATAGCTATCTCGGAGTGGATAAATGAGAAAATAGCTGTAGATACTATTACTTTGATTAGACGTTATGTAATTGTCTCAACACTTATCAGTCATGAATATAGAATTAGAAGAGCAGTTGATAATCTGAAAGAAAGCTCATAATTTTACGAAGTATGGACTAGGTTGTATTTTGTCTGAAGGAAGAATACTTGATGCATGAAACTGTGCTGAAAAATAAAAAGTGTTTGAAGAAGATTGACGCTTTTACTCTCAGAGTGGATAAAAATAATAAAATGTTTGTGCAACACTTAGAGAAGATATTGTCTCTAACAGCAATTACTTGTATGATGATGGAGAGAATAACATGACAACACAGGAAATTGTATCTAAATTATGGAATCTCTGTAACGTATTAAGAGATGATGGAATCACATACATCAGTATGTTATTGGGCTAGCGTATATTTTGTTTTTAAAAGATGCTCAATGAAACGAACCAGGAAGGTAAAATTGCTACTGGAGTTGAATTGATGGAGAAACTCTGAGACATCAGAGAGAAAAACACAAATGTAGAAAAGCAAATAATTATAGATTACACATGGAATGTGTTGAAAAATAAATCAGGTCTTGATCAGTATAACTATACAAGAACCTGCTCCGTTTATTCGGTAAGTATGTGTAAAGGACGTGTTCAGCAGATATATAACGGATCAATTTCAGCTGAGTGAACCAAAAACCTAGAAAAGATAATAACTAATATTGATGACTTAGATTGGTTTTCTGCAAGAGAAGAGGCTTTGAAAATCTTTATGCAGGACTTCGATGCCAGTGAGAAAAAGTCAGTGCAGGTCAGTATTACACCGCGATACTGCTGATTGATGTAATGACACGTCTTATGAAGCCGCAACCAAAAGAAAATGCAATGATCCGGCATGTGGCTATTTTGGATTTGACTGATTGCATGCAAGTCAGTATGTAAAAGAGAAATTGAATGATCTCTTTAGTCTTGATGCGGATGCCACTTGGATGAAGATGCATTTACTGGATGTGAGTTAGGTACATGATACTCATAGATTGGCCTTAATGAATGCGATGCTTCATGATATCGATGGAGAAATAATACTTGGGGATACTCTCTCGAATATTGGAAAAGACATGAAGGGGTATGATCTTGTATTGACGAATCCTCCTTTTGGTACAAAGAAGGGGAGAACGTGCTCGCGATGATTTTGCATTTTCAACAAGCAACAAACAGATGAATTTCATTCAGCAGCATTTATAGAAGCCTTAAAGGCAGATGGCAAATCTAGAGCTGCGGTAGTCCTTCCAGACAATGTTCTTTTTGCAGATGGAGAAGGTGAGAAGATAAGAGTTGACCTTATGGATAAGTGCAATCTTCATACAATTTTGAGACTTCCTACAGGAATTTTTTATGCGCAGGGAGTTAAGACAAATGTTCTTTTCTTTACACGTGGGAAGACAGACAAAGGAAATACAGATGAAGTTTGGTTCTATGATCTTAGAACCAATATGCCTTCATTGGTGTAAGACAAGACCATTGAAAGAAGAACATTTTGAAAACTTTGAAAAGGTATATGAGGCAGAGAACCATGTCATGCAGTTCTAGACGAACGATGGAGTTGTTATACAAGAAAACAGATTGAGGAAAAAGGGAACAGTCTTGACTTAGGTCTTATAAGAGATGAATCTAACTGAAATTATAGTGAATTGATAGAGCCTATTGAATGCGCTGAAGAGGCAGTGGCAAATCTCGGAAGGCTATGGATCTTCTTAACAGTGTGTAATTAGAGAACTTAAATCACTGGAGGTTGAGTGATGGCTAAAGGAAAGAAGCTACGTAAACTGAACTAACTTTAAGAAGAAAAGATGGAAGCAGCACTTTGCCAGTTGTGAGACAATCATATATGGTTCCAGAAAATTGGTGTTGGACTCATCTTGGCGATTATAGAAATGGCAACAGATTATGTTGCTAATGGTAGTTGCTAGTTTAAAAGCAAATGTACGTATATTAAAAGATGAAGATTATGCTTTAATGGTAAAATATAGGGATTTTTCCAATAACTTTACGAGTCATTAACGTACACTGATAAACATGGATATGAATTTTTAGAAAATCAGGTTCTTTATGGGGAGAACTAATATTGAGTAATATTGGATCTATTGGAAAAAGTCTTCCGAGTACCATATTTTTAATCGTCCGATGACATTGGCATCAAATTCAATAATGATTATGTTTTAATGATAATGATTGTGATTTCTTATATTATTATTTCTTGTCGCCGACAGGTCGAGAAAAATTGCATTCAATCACAACAGGAACAGCTGTATTGAAGTTTAACAAAAACGACTTAAAAACTATTGCTTGTCGATTCCACCACACTAGAGAACAGCAACATGTTGTGTTACAAATTAAGAGTCTATTTTTCTAAGCTTGAAGAGGCGAAAGAAAAGGTGCAGGAAGTAATTGACGGTTTTAATAGTAGAAGGCTGCTATTCTTGTAATGGCATTTTCGGGGCAACTGACTGAAAAGTGGAGAACGGGAAATGATTACAGTCTAGACGAATGGAAAGATGTGGTACTTTCTAAGGTAGTGTTAGGATTTAAATATGGATCTTCTAAAAAGTACTTATGAAAATAATGTATGCCTGTATTGAGAATTCCTATTATCGGAGATGGTGTGATAGATTTTTCAGATATAAAATTTTTGGCTCATGATGATGTTGATAAAGATAATCAAGTTCATGAAGATGACATATTGATTATTAGATCAAATGGAAGTAGAGATTTAATTGGAAAATGTGCAATAGTACCTGTATTAGAAACAGATTATGCATACGCATCTTTTCTTATAAGAATAAAGCCGTCTCAAGGAGATATTACCAAGGTTTTAGTTCTATTTGAATTCTTCATAGCTAGAAACCAAATGTTTTTAAAGGCAAAGTCATCATCTGAATTCATAATATTAACAGTAAAGAGCTCGGGCAATAAAAATCAAGGTTCCATATTTGGAAAGAACAAAAGAGATAGTTGAATTCTGGATAAAATCATTGAAAAGGAAAAAGAGGCTAGGACACTAGCAGAAATTATAGACGATAAGATAGACGAAGTTTAAAAAAGTATATTAGCAAAAAGGCTTTTAGAGGCAAATTGGGAAACTAATGATTCATCAGATGAACCCGCAGTGAACTTTTAAGAGAATTCTACTAAAGTACCAGAAGGAAAAGAAATTAACTGCCAGGGAAAAACGAAGGTGAAGTTGTTATGAAGAAAGACATGCTAGAAGCTGTGAGGGAAGCTAGGAAAATCACCCTGAAAGACTTAAAGAAGAGACGGATTAGGTACTGGTGAGTTCTGATGAAGAACTCAAGAGATTAACTGAATTCAGCCAAGTTGTAGAGAAGGCGGGGACGTATATCTGGAGGTAAGAGATGCGAATTGATGAAAGTCAAAATCAAAAACTTTAAAACTTGAAAGATGCAACAATTGATTTTTGATGAATCCCCAGACAATATCTGTTGTAATCGGTAAGAACGGTGCCGGAAAATCGAATCTTTTGGAGGCCTTGATCATAATATTCCGGGATTTGGACCTAGATGAAGATACTACGCAGTTTGATTATAAAATTAGCTATTGTTGTAAAGAGCTAACATTGAGATATCGAGTTATGATGGAAAGCGAATAATCAAGGTACATGAAGATGCCATTTCCAAAAAGCTAGTTTCCAGAGAAAAAGAAGGATGAATACCTTCCAAGTAATGTGTTCTTCACTATTCTGGAAATGAAAAGAGAATGGAAGAACACTTTGCTAGACATCAGCAGAGATTTTATGATGAGATGCTCAAAAGAGAGAAGGAAAGTTTCGAAGACTATTCTATGCAAGACCTGTTCATAGTAATTTTTGTTTTATTGGCTGCTGGTTGATAAAAGGAAATACTGATTTTTGATATCTAGATATTGATTCACTGGAATCTGTATTATTTGTGACCCACAAACCAGAATGGGCGAAGACAAAAATCAATACGACAAAATCAGAATTCTGGGGTTCTAGAGGATATGTCAGAGAATTCTTGGATGAGAGTTATAACTTGAGTTTAGCACCATTGATTGAATGCGTAAAAGTACCTGTGGGAATAAAGAAAACAAAAACGACGGAATTTATATATCTTTATCATAAAGATCAAAGTCATTGGAGAACTTGCTGGAAAATATAATCAGATACGGAGTAAATATATGAAATGTACATATTTATCTGATTTAATTGAAGAAGTACGTATTAAAGTTAAGAAAAACGGATGACTCAGTAGTTACTTTTAATGAATTAAGTGAAGGCAGACAACAGCTTTTAACAGTTCTCGGCTTTAATGAAATTTACAGAAAAGGAAGAAGCTCTGTTCTTGTGATGAACCTGATACACATTTGAATCCTAAAATGGAAGTTCTGAATATTTACAATTGATTGAGGATATCAGCGGTAAGAATGAGAATAGCCAGGTTATTTTATCAACACATGATCCTATTGTAATTAGCGGATTAGAAAAAGAGACGATAACAATCTTTGATAAAAAAGATGGTATCACAGAAATCCGCCAACCAGAGAAGGAATCCAAGAGGAATGGGAATTGCTGGTCTTTTGACAAGTGATTTGTTTGATTTACCTACAGCGTTAGATTCAATAACGCAAGATGAATTAGATGAAAAACGTAGATTAACATTTTAAGAAAAGATAAAACGCAAGATGAAAAGAAACGACTAAAGTCTTTAGATGAGTCTCTAGAAAAACTTGGTTTTACTATGACAACGCGAGATCCGTTATATAGTAAATTTCTCGAAAGATTGTACGAACGTGACGAAATAAAAGATAAAGAGCCAACAGAAATTGATAGGGAGGAATTGTCAAATCTTATAGACGGATTGTTAAAAGAGATTATGGCAGAAGAGTAAAAGATGATTTATATTGATTTATTAAACCATCCTCCGAAGAACGAGTGTTGAAGAGGGAAAAAGATTAACGGAGGAACTCAAGGCGTTACCTGATAGTAAAAAGCGAAATTTATTAAAGAGCATCAAGATTTTTGGAGGACTTAAAAATTATTATGAGTAGTTTGTCACATGGAAAGTGTTGGTATACCGAGGTTAAAGAGAAAGGTTCGCCTGTATCATATGGACCATTTTAGACTGAAAAACTCAGTGAATGCATTGAAAAAGTAAAGCGCCCTGCAAAACAATAAACAGGAGTAAACCATACTGGTGGTTAGCATTTGATTGGACGAATTATAGGTTATCAGCTTCAAATCCTAATACCAGAAAACATACTTACTTTCCTTTAAAAGAAGATTCTGATTTGATAGAGGATGAAGGAGATATTAGACTTGAATGTATAGGTTTACTGGATCAAAAGAAGATGTGGCATTACTGACATTTGATGATAGAGGTTATGCTTGCGCAGTATGCTCTGACGATGAGTCGTGGGATGCACGAAGGGTGGCACTCGATCAGAGTATATGGATTAAATGATCAATCTTTTGTAGATGCAAGAGTTGCAATTAGAAAAATTGCAAAGAAACTTATGGAACGAATAACTGGGGACTATAGTAAAGATGCAAAAACATGCATTTGAAGACTTGAAAGCATTAGTCACAACCAGATGTTGAGCTATCTGGAGTTTGCGATAGATTTTATCAGGCAGTACAAGAAAATACATTTAGCGTAGCAAAGGAAGTGAATTATGTCAGATACATATGTTCCGTTATTTACAATGATAGACGAGATTATGAATATAATGATGACATAGTAGAGATTACCCGGAGCAATGACGGTATATGGTAACTTCTAAGAGCCCAAAGCTGAGATGCGTGAATTGTGTGAGATCTATTCATTCTACTCTATCCATTAAAGCAGAACTCTATGATGAAGAACAGGTGAGCGACATCATTGAGGGAAAGTATGAAAGAGATAGCGCCCACCTTTACCATCCAAATATTCTAAAACGACTTTCTTCTTAAATTCAAACTATATTTTGCCATAAAAATACCGACCTCCAAATCGTTAGATTTGGCCTAACTACAGGGGGCGGTGCAAATGAGCTGAACACTTTTTATTTTTGGGGCGTTTTTACAGCCCCTTTCTACTGTGAAGTAGTGAAAAATAATGAGTGAAAAAGAGTGTAAAACTTCAAAAATGGAAAAGTACAATCAAAATTCAACCATTTTCACAAATGATAGAACAAATATTCTTAATTAAAATAAATATCGCGAACGCATAATTATTTATCAAAAATCGATTCCCTTATAAGTGATTTTGTAGTATTATTTTTACGATGCGAAAACTACGCAATGAAGTGCCAGAGGTTAAAAACAATGGCTGTTTCTACAAGAAAATTATTTAAGATACTAATTGACAGAGACATGATGAAAAAGGATTTTCAGCTCACAGGAATTAGTGCTGCTACCGCAAAGTAGCTAGCCAATGGTGAGAATGTCACGATGGATGTGATTGAGAAAAGGATTTAGTGTTACATGCACTGTAACGTAGAAGATATATTGGAAATCATCCAGATCCTATTCCAGATGATAATAGGATCAAACAGAAGAACACAAGGAGAGTGATAGGTGTGGAAAGAAAATCTTACAGCGCAGGAGCCGTGAAGATGTCTTTCTGGTTCATGGAGTTTCGCAAGGTGGTGAGTCTCCTAGCAGAAGGGAAATCTTTAGATGAGATTAAAGAATTAAACAGGAACAGAATATATTTGTGCACTGACAACTCTTCGAAGTGAACAGATTTATAGCACAGTAGCAGGAAGAGTTCGTACATTGGATGAAAGCTTTTGCTCGGTGTTTTTAGAGAGCGACGTGGCTTCGCAGAGTTATTTGCTCTTGTTGCGGCGATGGCGTATGACACATTGTTCTTTGATTTTTGTATATGAAGTTGTTCGAGAAAAAAATGATCATTGAAGCAATTCTTTTGCTGATAGTGATATCCGCATTTTTTTCAAAAATAAACAGCTTCAGGACGAAAAAGTTGCTAAAATGGACGGATGCAACATTGGATCGTCTGGGACGTTGTTATAAGACGATGCTTTTTCGAAGCAGGTCTAACGGATAAGGGCAAGGACGAAAGAAAAATATTGAAACCAATTCTTGATCCGGTGATGCAGCGCTGGCTTGAAGATCATGATATGGAAGCGTGCATCGACACTGATAGGAGTGAGATAATGGCAGACTTAGCGGCACGACTTGATGAGATGGAGATAGAAATTAAAAAGCCAAAGTTTCGACAAAGTAGTGGAAGAGCAAATGAAGTAAATTACTGGGTATTTGATTATCCGCCGGAAAAAGAAAATGGAAGTGCGTGATCGAATCAAATATCTGAAAAATAAAAATAAGAATAGTTCAGATGATTTCGAACTGGTTGTGTTCGATCTTATGACATTATCATTGATTTCTTGGAAAGAAGAATTACATGGAGAAATGCTTTGATTTCGAGAAGAAAAAGGAGTTGGAACGAATTACAAAAAGCGGTAAGTAACTCTATGAAGTTTAATGACGATGACAGCATCATCGTGCAGTACATAAAGATAATACTCAGACAATGCAATCGTATTTTTAACCGGAATTGGAAAGTGCTATCCAATTCTACGATCACATAAAGTACTGAATAATTTACATCAGGCTTTTGTGAAGGCACTGCGGTCGTGTTCTTTCCGGAACATATAACGAACAGGAACTGATTCTCTTTAATGAGATTAAAGACGATAACTACTACAGAGCGTTTGAGCTCGTGAAGTAAAAATCAAAAGATTTTTACTCGTGTAGTCGACCAGATGCTAAAGCAAGATTCGTATCTGGCTCGTTGCTACCGCAAATTGGAGGGAACGAAAAATGCAAATCAAAGATATGTTTGCCAAGAAGATTGATCGTGAGGTTCAGGAGTCATCATTGTTGCCAGGGGAAGAAACGAATGTGGCACAAGAGCTGGAAGAGTACGTTGTCACAAGAGAACTGCAGAAGCATTTGCTGATTTCTTTCTCCGCATATAAAAAGGAATTAATGGAAACACAGCTAAGATGAGTGTCTGGATTTCCGGTTTCTTTGGAAGTGGTAAAATCTATTTCCTAAAGATTTTTATCCTACCTTTTTGGATAACAAGCAGGTCGGAGATAAGAGAGCACTGGATTATTTTATTGATGATAAAAAGATTATTGATCCTATGGTTCTCGCTGACATGAAACTTGCGGCAGAAACACCTGCAGATGTCGTACTTTTTAATATTGATTCCAAGAGTGAATCAATGGAAAGCAGAACAAGGATGCTATTGTTAATGTGTTCCTGAAAGTGTTTAATGAGATGCAGGGATTCTGTGGTTCCATGCCTCACGTTGCTGACTTGGAAAGAAGACTCACAGAAGCGGGAATATTTGATGAGTTCAAAGCTGCTTTTGAAGATGAATATGGTGATCCTTGGGAAGAGTCTCGTCCAGGATTTTTGACTTTATTCAGGACAGTGTAGTTGACGCACTTGTGTCTATAGACTTCATGAGTGAAGTAGTTGCGAGAAACTGGTGTGAGAAGGCAATGGCGCCTTACACAATCAGCATTGAAGATTTTGCAAAAGAGAGTAAAAGCTTACATCGACAGACAGGGAAAGAATCGTCACGTTGTTTTTCCTTGTAGATGAGATTGGACAGTTATTGGTGATGATTCAAAGTTGATGCTGAACCCTACAGACGGTGACAGAAGAACTTGGAAAAGAATGTATGGGTAAAGCTTGGGTGATTGTTACATCCCAGCAGGATATTGACTCCATCACAAAAGTAAAGGGAAATGACTTCTCTAAGATTCAGGGACGTTTTGATACACGTCTCTTTGTCATCTGCAAACGTAGATGCAGTTATCAAAAGAGAATTTTGGATAAGACAGAAACCGCAGCTCAGTCTCTTCGTCTTCTGTATGAACAGAAGGCTACTATTATTAAAAATTTGATTGTATTTAATGATGGCGTAGAGAAGAAGTTGTATGCAAAATGAAAATGATTTTGCAAAGTGTATCCGTTTGTGCCATATCAGTTTAACTTACTTGCAAGTGTTCTGACATCGATTCGTACGCATGGAGCATCTGGTAAGCATCTATCAGAAGGTGAACGTTCCATGCTAGCTCTTTTCAAAGAGTCTGCAGCAAAGCTAAAGAGTGTGAGATGGGAGTGATTGTACCCTTCCATAGTTTCTATGATGCTTTGGAGAACTTCCTGGATCACAGTCATAAGAGTGTTATCAGTAAGGCGAATGAGAATAGCTATATTAATCCAGATAATAAGGAAGAAGATGTATTTGCTATCAATGTTTTAAAGACCTTGTTCATGATCAAGTATGTTCTTGAGATTGAATCCAATATCGATAACATCACCAGTCTGATGATTGAAAATATTGATGATGACCGTATCGAACCGAAGGATAGAGTAGAGAAGCTCTTAAGGCTCTGATGCGCCAGATGTTGATCAGAAGAACGGCAATCTCTATGTCTTCCTGACAGATGAGGAACAGGAAATCAATAATGAAATTGAAAAAGAAAATGTGGAGATGCCGGAGGTTATTACAAAGATTGCTGAGATGATCTTTGAGGATATCTTTACCGATAAGAAGTATCGTTACCCTGCATTCAATGGCAGATATTCCTTCTCCTTCAATCAGGTGGTCGATGATCGTCCTTACAAATCAAATCAGAACTTTGATATCGGACTTCGTATCCTGACACCTTGGTATGACGGTGGAATGGATGATGCTACACTTCGAATGATGTCCGGTCAGGGAAAGGAAGTATTGCTTGTCCTTCCGAATGATGATGAGTTCCTGACAGAGATGCGTGTGTACTTAAAGATCGAGCGTTTCCTGCGTAAGAATACTTCTACACAGCTTGCTAAGTATGAAACCATCAAAGAAGCAAAACGAGTGGAGATGAGAGAGCGTAATGCGAATGCTAAGCTCTATCTTATAGAGGGACTCAAAGAGGCAATTATCTATGTAAATGGTGATGTCGCCCGTGTTGCAGCAAAGGATGTCACATCCAGAATCAATGAAGCTATCGGACGTTTGGTTCAGACGGTTTATCATAAACTGTCTTATATCGATACTGCCATGGGTGAAGCAGAAATCAGAAAGATGATGCTCACAACCAATCAGTTTTCGCTACAGTTAGAAGGTGGCATAGAAGCAAATGCACATGCATTGGATGATGTGTAGGGTATATTGCGATGATTCGCATAACCATATGAAGACCTCGATGAAGTCGGTTAAGGATCGATTCATGAAGGCTCCATACGGTTTCGTGGAAGACGACATTAACTGGCTTGTTGCACGTCTCTTTAAGAGAGGAGATCTTGCATTCACAGTTAATGGTGGGTCTGTAAATCTCAACAATAAGTCTGAAGAAGAAATTATAGGATATATCACGAAGAAAGCCTTTGTTGAAAAGCTTCTCATGGAAGAACGTGTTCGTGTCAGTGAGAAGGATAAGAAAGCTGTTCGTGATGTTATGAAAGAAGTATTCCATACTACTGTATCAGCAGAGGATGAGGATACGATTATGAAGAATTTCCAGAGATATGCATCCAACATGGTTAATGAGATGGATAAGCTGGAAGTCTATTATAAGCAATACTATTATCCGGGAAAGAAGGTCTTGGATAGCGGAAAACGATTGATGCAGTCTGTGGTTCAGATTACTAGTGCACAGGAGTTCTTTGGCTATGTATCAAAGATGCGAGAATCATTCCTTGATCTGGCGGAGGATTATGAGCCAGTCAGCATTCTTCAATGGAGAACAGCAGACAATCTTTATGCGTGCTCTGGATATGCTTGCTATTTATGATGACAGCAAAACTTATATCGTGGATGCAGATATAGAAGCAGTTGTTGCGAAGATGCGCGGGATTGTAAAACAAGATAAGCCTTACAAGAATATTCCTCAGCTTCCGGAACTTCGTGAGCAGTTCATGAACGCTTATGCAAAGGTACTGGAAGTTGAAGAAGTACCGGTACTGGATTCGATAGATCAGTCCAGACAGCGTGCTGGAAGTGCTGAATACAAAGGAATATGCAGATCGGAAGAAGGAACACTATCTGAATCAGTTCGTTGAGATTCGCCAGGGTGCAGAGCACTGCAACAATGTATCGTTTCTCAGAAGCTTTGCAGATAAAGGCAGAAGCATTGAAAATTCGTCTCATGAATGAGATGGATATGTTGGATCGCTAGATTGCTGAAAGAAAACAGGCAGAGGAGGTTCGTAGAATCGAAGAAGAGGCGAAAGTATGGCGCTGATGTAACAGATACGGAGGTGGCTCATAAGGGTCGCTGAACAGGAAAGCGCAGTTCAAGGGTCATAGAAACAAAGAATGTTTCTATTAAGAAGATGACAGGTACTTCTTCTTGGCGATTGGAAAATACACAGGATGTAGATAGATACATTGAAGCACTTAGAAAGACTCTCGTAGCTCAACTTGATGAGGATACGATTGTGACGTTGAGTTCTAATTACGAGATAAAGGAGAGAGCAAAGGTATGAATAAAGCATCCATCAAAAACTTTGCGATCTGGGCTAGAAATAAGCTCATTGCAGATATCAGTTACCGTGCAGGATTGATGGGTATTACGGCAGACGGTATTAAAAATGCTCTGCCTCAGTCCACAGGTACAAAGCTGAATTTTATGATATTGGAACGCAGAGCCTTATTCTGATCAGTGGAGATGCGGTGAAGCAGAGAAGAAAAACTGGTGAGAGTGATCCGACAAAAGGAAAAGGATACCGACTATCAGACTGCTTATAATTGCATCATTGAAGAGGTTGCCTATACCTGGTTCAATCGTTTGATTGCGATTCGTTTTATGGAAGTGAATGATTATCTTCCTTCCCACATGCGTGTCCTTTCCTCTGATACAGGAAAATTGGAACCGGATATTGTCACAAATCCTTTTGATGCCGAACTGGATTTCACAGAAGACGAAGAGCAGATTATCATGCAGTTGAAAAATGATAATCAGCTGGATGATCTTTTCCGTATGCTTTTCATCAAGCAATGTAATGTGCTAAATGCGTTGTTGCCGGCATTGTTTGAAAAGACAAAGGATTATACAGAAGTACTACTGAATCTCTCGGTTATTGATCAGGAAGGTGTTATCTACAAGCTTGTTCGCGATATTGATGAGGATGACTTTAATATTGAAAAAGGTGGACAGGTGGAGATTATCGGCTGGTTGTACTCAGTACTACAATACCGAGCCGAAAGCAGATGTATTCAGTAGACATCCGGAACGAAGATCAAGAAGGAAGATGTCCTGCAGCAACGCAGCTGTTCACCCCGGATTGGATTGTTCGTATATGGTAGAAACATGTCTTGGACGCTGTGGGTTGGAAGGACATCCGAATGATGAGACTGAAAGCAAAACTGGAAATAGTATCTGGAAGAAGCAGGGAGCAGGAGCGGAAGTACAGAAGAAGATTGCGGAGATTAAACTGAGATATTCTGCCCTGAATCAGAAAGATCTTAAATGCATTGATCCTGTAGCATGGGTGTCAGTCTTAGTCATCTATATGTTTGATGTGCTGATGCAGATCTATGAATCAAAGGATATTCAGAGAGATGCAGTGCAGAGCATTCTGCAGAGACAATCTGCATGGATTGGATGTGATGACCGTGCAGCGCAGATGGCGTATTTCTGCATCACGATGAAGGCAAGACAGAGTGACCGCCGTCTTGTCACGTGGAATTGAACCTCATGTGTTGCAATCGAAGAGGTAATGGATTCAACAGAAATCAGTTAGAGTATTTTGGTGCAGACCTTAGCGAGGATGAAAAGAGAAATGCCCTGACACAGGTGAAGAGTTATTGGATCAGCTGCATGGTGCCAAGGAATATGGTTCAATGCTGATGGTTGATAATTATGATTGGGACGTTGCGCAGATTTGCTGGGATAACCAGCGTATGGGACAGATCAGTTAGAGACATGGGAATAGATGATGAGTCAGATATATCTGAAAAAGCTGATAGAAATTGGTATGGGTTATCTCTTAGATACCATGTAACAATTACGAATCCTCCATATGTCTGTATCTACGCATCGACAAAAACTCAGAAGTTTGTAAAAATCTATCAACCAGCAAAACAGATATGTATTCGGATGTACTCAGTGCCAAAGACTGACTCTGGATGACTATTTTTCAAGTATGATTACACAACATACCTGGATGTTTCTTTTCAAGCTTTTGGAAAAATTAGAGAAGAAGAGTTCTAAACTGAATATCAATATGTTGCTCATTAGGACCAAGAGCATTTGAAGAGAGTTGGAGGAGAGTAGTACAAACAGTCAGTTTTGTAATAATAGAGAGCGATTACCAGAATACAACGGTAAATATATTCGATTGGTTAAATATAACTCTCAAGATGCTAAAAGAAAGGCATATTTAGAAAATAATGATGTTATTGTGACTACATAGCTATTTTTGATAAAGATGCCCGGCGCTCCGATGGCATATTGAACTAGTAAGATTATTCTGGATGCTTTTCTAATGAAAAACAATTGGAGATGTAGCTAGACCCACTGGCTTTTGCCACTGTGATAATGAAGGTTTATGAGATGTGGTTCAGACCCAATAATAAAAATATAGGATTTGGTTGCGAATCTAGAGAAGCTGCATTAGAAAGTAAGCGCAAATGGTTTCCAACAAATAAGGGCGGAAATTATCGCAAATGGTATGGGAACTTTGATCTAGTAGTGAGTTGGCAGAATGATGGCTTCGAAAATTAGAAATTTCAAGGATGATAATGGAAAGTTACGTTCTAGACCGCAAAATCTCAATGAATGCTTTAGTGACGGAATTACATGGACTGTTATTACAAATCATAGCTCATTTGAATTTTCACCTAAAGGATTGATTATATGCAACAAAAGGACCTATTTTTAGGTAACAAGAATGAAGAGAATAATTTCCTCTTTATTGGTCTTTTAAATACTATAGTTACTGAATATATTTTTGATTATTATCTCCAACGTTAGGCTTTGAGATCGGGATATGTAAGTGGTATTCCGTACATGATTCGGAGGACAGAAGAGAAAGAATCCATCATTAGTACAAGAATGTATTGCACTTTCAAAGAGTGATTGGATTGATTTGAAACTTCATGGGATTTAAAAAACATCCATACTAAAGTATATAGAAAACGATAACGAAAGCATCAAAATACAAGGAGATGTGGTACTCTTTTCACCTAGTGAATATGCGTACACTATGTGGATGATGAGAGTGCGATGAGCGTTTCGATAAACTGAAAGAGAGAACGAAGAAGAACTGAATCGTATGTTCATTGACATCTATGGATTGCAGGATGAGCTAACTCCAGAGGTGGAAGATAAGGATGTAACAGTTCGAAAGGGCAGATCTTGGCCGAGATATTCGCTCTTTCATTTCCTATGCGTAGGTTGTATGTTTGCCCGTTATTCCTTAGATACAGAAGGACTTGCCTATGCAGGTGGAGAATGGGATAGCAAGTATAAGACATTCATTCCGATGCTGACAACGTACTCCGATTACAGATGAAGAATATCTGGAAGATGACATTGTACGGACTATTCTGTGCATGGTTAAAGAAAGTTTTTGGAGAGACTGGAAGCAAATCTTGATTTCATTGCGTGATCACGTTGGGCATCAAGGAAATACTAACCGTGAAGTTATCAGAAACTATTTCGTGAAGACTTCTTCAAGGATCATTGCAATAGTATTCTGTCACCGGCCTCGAGCAAACGTCCGATCTACTGGCTCTTTGAAAGTGGCAAAGCAGAACTGGGCTTCCAGGCACTGGTCTATCTGCGCCGCCACACGCCGGTACTAATCGGTAGCCTACGGGTGTAGACTATCTTCACTAAGATGCAGCGTATCTGTGAGAGTGAAATCAACCGTATGCAGGATACGATTGATCATAGTACAAATTCTCGAGTAGCAGCTGCTACTGCAAGCGAAAAGAAAAACTCAAAAGCAGCTAAAGAATGCCGTGAATATGATGAGAAGATCGGACACTCAGCACTGAGCCGTATCGAATTGGATCTGGATGATGGAGTGAAGAAAACTACCGAAAAGTCCAGACAGCAAGTGATGGCAAGTTCTACGAGGTTCTTGCAGATTCTAATAATATCATGGCAAAGGAAAAATAAGACGGAGAGGAGGCAGAGTAATGACGATTGAAGAAATTTTACATGGTGAGAACCAATATGTAGAGTTTAAGGAAACGAGACCAGAAGCAAAAAAGTACATGAAGACGATAGTTGTCTTTTGCCAATGGTGAGGGCGGGCGTCTTGTGTTTGGCGTAGAAGATGAAAACCAGAAAAATCATTGGCGTACCGAAGAAAAACTTTTTTCAGAAATCGATGCCATTACAAATGCCATCTCTGACATGTGAAAACCGATGATAGTTCCGGATATTTATCCACAGACCTTTGAAGGGAAGACAGTTATCGTTATAGAAATCAGCGCAGGGAAGAAGAGACCATATTACTTAGCAGCAGATGGATTGAGCAAATGGTGTATATATTCGCGTTGCAGGTACGACAAGACACGCGGATCAGGATACCACAAGGGAACTGTATTACGACTCGGAGGGAAGATCTTATGACACCATGATGGTTCGGAAGAGGATATCACAGAAGATGAAATTGCGGATCTATGCAAGCAGATGGAAAAAGTTGCGATATCAAATTGTATATCAGAATCACAAAAGAAGAAAAAGTGAAGAAGCTTAGCAAGAATAATCTGTTAAACTGGGAGAATTATCTCCGAGGATGGAAGAGGACGGATCAAACCAACCAATGCATATAACTATCTATTAGGGAAGGATGCGTTTTCACTCTGTTGCTGGTGTGGTGTATTTAAGAGAGACTTCAGGGCGGTGTTCCTGGATAAGAAAGAATACAGGCCCTCTTTGGCAGCAGGTAGAAGGTGCACATCAGTTTGTGATTAAGAAATATAAGACTTGGAGCAAAAATTAGAGGAGTTTATCGCCAAGATATCTTTTGAATTCACATGCCAGATAGTATTCGAGAGTTGATTGTGAATGCGGTAATGAACTATAGTTTCTTACAATCATCGAATGTGCAGATCAACCTGTTTGATGATCGCCTGGAAATCACGACGCCTGGCGGTTTAATGCCTGGCGTAACAATTTCCAAGATGAAAGAAGGATATTCTCAAATCCGGACAAGGCGTTGGCATCTGCATTTTCTTACATGAAATTGATTGAAGGATGGGGAACTGGAATTCCTCGCCTTTTTGAGGAGATGAGAAATTACGGATTGCAGGAGCCAGAGTTTATTGACTGGGAAGATGCTACTTCGTATCAATTTATATCGCAGTTCAACCGATTTATTAGTTACAGGTGCGACTGATAAAGAAACGAATGCGCCCCAAACTGGCGGTAATACCACCCAAGATACTACCCAAGCTACCCAAGGTGCTACCCAAGACACAGCCCAAGCTCTCAAGAATACTACCCAAGATAGGGGAGAAGAGTCTAATCTTACGAAAAGAGGATATTGCAATATTACGCATTTTGAGAGAACACTAAATTTCACACAGAGAGATCGCTGACATTTTGCATTGGAAGCTGGATCGAGTGAAATATTACACTACGAAATTAAAGAAAAATCATGTAATTGCACGAATCGGAATCCAGTCAAAAGGATGTTGAAGATTCTGGTCGAGGATAAGATATAGCGAATTAAATTTAAAACAGATTATTGATCGTCTGAATGAAGAGCTTACCGAGGATACTAGAAAAACTTGTGTTTTTGGTATGATGATAAAGGCGAATTTGCTGAGGACATGCAGAATGTAGAGATTTGAAAATGCCAATGATATACTTTCTGCAGCCAGACAATCAGTTTTATACAAAAATATAGAGCAGGTAGACCTCCACAACGAATTACTTGATTTATATGCTCTTTTCCGAAACCGGATGTAAAGGATAACCATCTGGAAGATACGATGTTGTATTCCGAGAGATTCTTTGATCAGAGCTGCTTGCTCTCAGTGGATCTTGGTATTGATGAGAGTATAAACGGATCATGAAAAGCATATAGAGTGCCAATAAGAGGCGTACAGAGAGTTCATGACTCTGGAAATAGAGAACTTAATGAGGAGAATATCCTCATTGGGCTACTCAACAGTATTTGGTAAAGACGAAACCTGCTCATTTGAAGAGTTATTCGTGTAATTATTACGGATGGAAAGCTTCAGGATAATAAGTTCCTTACCGAGAGTCAGAAGTATGATCTACTGGATGCCTTTTTGAAACGGGTGTGAACAGCACTTTGAATGCCCGATGTGAGCAACATTGGATGATTTGTCGTTACATTATTCGTGACATATACGGCAAGTATATACTCGTCTGAGCTACCGAAGGCCTGAAGTCGTTTGTGTCGTATAAATCCGGCAATGTTATTTGCTCTCATGGATAATCTGATGAACGACGCATGTGTACCGAGAGAAATATGATGAAGCTTTCAGACTTTTGTTGCATCTGGACTGTGCGGTAGAAATGCACATTCGGCGATTATCTTCCGGAAGAACGCGCTGAATACATTCTACACAAAAAAAAAACCGAAGACACAGGGGCAAAGTTGGATGGTTTATCCATTCCTGAGATTGCAGCAAAACGAGAGAAAGATGCATGGGGCAAGAAGCGGACGTACATACAGGTTACTTACAAGTGCCTATCATCTTGTGGTACAACAGGAACGTATAGCTGCCCAGACGATTTCGCAACTATTCTTGCCCAGTATCGGGCGGAAGACTACAAGATTGATCAGGCATACCGTAATTTCTACTATGAGTTCTGATCAGTTAGAAGATGCTAGGTATTTGAAAAGACTTCGTGATCTTGTGGAGAATATCCATACCAACGAGTATTTGGATAAGCTGCTTCCAAAGTGGAATGCAGGATTACAGGAAGAGGATTCGCTGACAAAGCTGCCTGTGCAGATTGATTTCTATGCCCGTAATATTCGTAATGCGAGAGAACGTACAGTGGTTATTATCTCTGATGCAATGCGTTATGAAGCAGGACAGAATTATTCCGGCTTTTGTCTGATGATCCGAAGTGCATAGCTAAACTTGAAACACAGCTCAGTGTGCTTCCATCCTATACAAGACTTGGAATGGCGGCTCTTTTGCCACATAAGCAAATCAGGATGACGGATGATTATCAAGTATTGGTGGATGATACTCTGTGATAACTTGAGCGGAAGACAGAACGTCTGCAGAAGTATGTTACCGAATAGTATCTGTGTGCAGTTTGACGATATTAAAGGATTGAAGAAGAATGAACTTCGTGACATCTTTACGGAAAGCAGGCAATCTATGTTTATCACAAAACTCAGATTGATGCAAGAGGGAGATAGTCACGCAGAAAGATGAAGTTTTCGTTGCTGCGTAAAGAAGCTGTCACAGAAATTATTGATATGATACGCCGCATATCTCACAAATGCTAATACGTGTCACTTTATTGTAACAGCGGACCGCGGATTCATCTATAAGAGAGACAAAGTTTACTGAGAGTGATAAGATTGGTGGCATAAATGATAAGAAAGCATTTGTAAACCGCAGATTCATTGTTGCACTGGAAGCTGTTCAAGAGGACGGCATCACATAAGGAGCATGGAACTGTGCTGACGAAAATCAGGACACGAGGGGTATCCTTCCCAATCAGCAGCAATGTATTTAAGGTTGCTGGTGGCGGACAGAACTGTGCATGGATGGGCTCTTCACCGCAGGAAATGCTTTGTGCCGCTAGTAGAAGTGAAGATGGAACGTGACACATGGAGACAAAGAATGCAGAGATTGCACTTGTTAGCATGGTTCAGAAGATTACAAAATAAAATTACAATGATGGATTTCATTCAGTCAGAACCTGTCAGCGATACAGTTACACATATAAGATTTTCTATCTCTGAGGATAATGAAAGATTTCAAACGAGAACAGCTATATTGCGAGCAGTAGAGAGCCAAATGCACAGAAGAGAATCTTTAGAATGAAATCCCAGTTTAAGGATAAGAATATGATAAGGACAGTATTTCCTTGTCGTTTATGATGAAAAATACCGGATTAGCTCTCCGTCATCCAATCATTATGGATTTGGCATTTGCTGAGGATTTCGGATTCAGGGTTCCAAAGTACCGAGTGAAAGCGAGTAGGGAAGAAAGCTTGTTTTCTGTATGAGCGACGAGGGTGGATGTAATAAAGTCGCTAATATATAATTGAATGGAGGCGGTATGAATGCCGGATTTTATGGAGAATAGCGATACTCGTGCTGTAATTAAAGAAAAATTGCGTCGGAACTTGATTTGTACAAAATAGTCCGTAAAGATCTCGACATCAAAAGAGGGTGCAAATGTCGGTATATGTCCCGGAATTCTTGCTGGGACAGTACTGAGCTCTGATGATCCGGATGTTATCGAAGAAGGCGTAAACAGCGTAAACACATTCTTCCGATAACTTCGTCCGTCCTGATGAAGCACAGAAGATTTTGTCTGTACTTCGAAAGAAGGGTGAGTCATATCATTGACATGATTACGGTTCTATTTGGAGATCAGGATTATTGCTGCAGAGTTTTTCCAATCTCGGATTAAGCAATATTCAATTTCAGATGATTATCCGGAAAGTTTGATCGTCTTCTCTGCGGTGGCATCTGGGTGTATCGTGCAGTTGGAATATGAGATGGAAGAGATTCTAATTTCGGCATTGTAGATTCTGATAGATATGAAATGAAAATCCCACCAGAAAAGCGATGGATATCTCCCCATCAGCATTCGCAGTGTTGACACCAATTCAGATGCCTCACATTGATATCAATGAACTGAAAGAAGGACGTAAAGCATTTACTAAGGATGAGTGGATTGATGTGATGCTCCGTTCCATCGGTATGGAGCGGATACATGTCTTATCGTGAAAAGTGGTTGCTTCTGACAGAATGATTCCCTTTGGTTTGAAAATAACTTCAATCTATGTGAGTTAGACTGAGGAAGTACCGGTAAATCACACTTATACAAGGAAATTTCACCGAACAGTATTCTGGTTTCTGGTGGTCAGACTACGGTTGCTAATCTTTTCTATAACATGGGGAGAAAGACCGTTGGACTTGTTGGGCTATGGGACTGTGTTGCTTTCGACGAGGTAGCCGGCATCCGTTTCAAGGATAAAGACGGGATCCGATCACGAAGGATTACACGGCATCTGGCTCTTTTGCACGTGGAAAAGAAGAAAAAGCTGCTAGTGCATCTATGGTATTTGTGGGTGACATCAATCAGAGTGTTGATGTTCTATTAAAATATCCAGTCTATTCGATCCATTCCCACCTGAAATGGGAGACAGATACTGCCTTTTTAGATCGTATGCATTGCTACATTCCGGGATGGGAGACACTTAAGTCCGTCCGAGCATTTTACAGATGACTATGGTTTTATCTCCGATTATCTTGCAGAGTTTATTCGTGAACTTCGAAAAGAGCAGTATGGAGATGCATTGGACAAATATTTCTGTCTTGGAAAGAACTTGAATCAGAGATACCATTGCTGTTAGAAAAATGAGTTTAGGGTGGATATGTAAAGCTGCTTTTATCCAGATGGTAATTATACAAAAGGATGATCTGAAGAAATTCTCAAGATTGCATTAGAGATGCGCCGCCGTGTCAAAGAACAGCTTTAAGAAATTAGGTGGTATGGAGTTCTATGATGTCAATTTTCATACATAGATAATGAAAGCTTTTGAGAACATTATGTTTCTGTACCGGAGCAGGGCGGTGGAAAGTTGATTCCGATGGAATATGCAACTGGGACAGGTGTATACCAGTCTCACAAGGTAAATCTGAATGATTGGCGTGTTCCGTCTTGAGAGCCAGATGCTTCCTGGGCAACGGAAAGTTTGAGAGAACTGGAATTGGAAACAGATAGAGATGCAAAAGGAGGCTTCAATACTGCATTCAAACTATTTGAAGGCTAATGGCAGCAAATCAGTGGATCAATCAGTACAACAACGAAAGACTATATCGTGAATTATCAGGATCTGCAGGGGAATTGGAATGACCGGAAAGCTAGCACTTCCTACATTGATTGCGTTGTGTTCCATTGCACTGGGAAGACCGACTGTGGGAAATCTGCTTGTATTGGGTGATATCAGTATTAGCGGTACTCTGATTAAAGTCGATGAACTTGCAAATGTACTGTAGGTTTGTCTGGATAGTGGGGCGAAGAGTGCTGATTCTGAGCACATCATTCGTGGACTTTTGCGACTGTTCCACCGGAACTGATGAGGCATTCAACTGATTCCTTTATCAGAGTGCAGAGGATGGTGTTTAAAGCACTGGGAGGTAGAGTAAGTTTAAGGAGGAAGTGTATGTGGATTGATAGTGGTCAGATATAGATGTTCTGTTTTATGAGCCACTATGCAGATGTTATTTCTGAGATGGCATTAAATAAAGAATACAAGCCTTTAACAATAGGAGTATTTGGTGTTTGGGGTGCTGGAAAATCTACGATTGCTAAAATTAGTTGAACAGAAGATTACGACAGAGGCCCTGAGAAGAAAACAGACAATATGTGTAAATATAAATGCTTTGGTCCTTTTGAAGGATATGAGGATGCAAAGGTTGCAGTGATGAATCCTTATTGCAAGAGCTTAAAAAGAGGCTCCAGACACAATTAGACGAAAGATAAAAAGTTGCTGAAAATGATCAAATTGACAACTAAAGCAGTTGGGATTACAGCACCGATTGCTGCAGTGTAGCAAAGGGAATCCGATACCAATGATAATGAGCTTTAACGTACGGCTGGAAGATTGGAAAAAGGTATAAAAAGGCTTTGAGGCTGTACAGACAATTGGAGAAGACTACATAAAGGATGATCAGATGTGTCCGAAGAGTCTAGTATAGTTATTAATGTCAGGACTTTAGAAAAGATTTTGAGGACGCTTTAAATGACAATGATTTGGATATGTTGTTGTTTTGATTGATGATTTGGATAGATGTCAGCAGAGAGAATTATCGAGACGATGGAGCGATTAAACCATTTCTATCTCGTCGATCGACAACTTTTTATAATAGCGGCTGAGTGAAATGTAATTCTGAGTATGCTATTCGAGATATCCGCCGAGTTCAATGATGCAGAGGTAAATCTGGATCGCTTGAATATAGAGAAAGATTATACAATTGCCAATTTATGTTCCTAGAGACTGTCTTCGAGGATATTGGTACCACCTGATGCTTCTTGTTGCGCAGCTTAATAATATGTAGTTCGAACAATTTTCTGAATTTTATAAAAGGTAAAAATGAGAATATTATAACTGGTCGCACAAACACTGATTGAATATGATGATTGCTAGAAATTGCGGGTGACGTTTTATTAATCAAGTTGATGAAGATTCCTTCAATAAAACAGTTGAGGGTAATATCTGGGACAGAGACATTGTGTCTGAAAAATTTAAAAGGTAATCCTCGACAAGCAAAAAGATTTTTGAACACCTTCTATTACGAAAGAGAAACTTTGCAAAATACCATATTATAAGAATGGATGAAATAAATGGAAAAGATAACTACCAAAGTTGTTGGTAGCTACAAGAAGCAATTCGATTTGATTTATTCAGTTGAATGAAAGTGGAATAAGAATTACACAACATGAAGAATTCGAGAAACGTATGAGGGGCTTCTGTTACATAATGCTGGTGATCCGAAGGATAAAGCTTGGTGTGCTTAGGTACCATCTATTGCTTCGCGTGAACAGTGAACCGCAAAATTTAGAGGTCGAGAGATTGGATAAATACTTTTCTTGACTAGAGAGCCTGAAAATCGGATATTGTCATTAGCCCTGACAATGTCAGAAAAGGCAAAGGATATTCTCAACAACTGGTACAGCAACATCTGGACCCTATGGAAAGAATATAGCTAAAGATAGAGGACAACCTAGTGCATCACGATCAGGAAGATGTAGTGAGAGGTCTTTCTTCCACAGATTGAGAGGAGTGAACTCCAATATTATGTGATTAGGGATATGTTTTCTTCTTTGAAGCTATTATGGAGGAAGCACACTGAGGCTCTCATCGAAGACAAAAGGTCTTTGAAGCGGGAGATATTCCAGCTATTAAAACTATGAGAACAGTGGAAAAAGAGTGCAATGGATGCCCTAATGGAAGATTGGAAAACATAAAAGAGTTTACTGATCGTGGGAAGATGCATGCGATGATTTGAAAAGGAGCCGATATGGGAACTGAAAAGGGATATATATCTCCAACAAAACCAGAGTGGAGACCCGCAAAAGAGCAGTGTCATTATATCTTAGAAATAGAGATTCTGTAATCAAGAGCTAATGCGATGAGTAAACTATGTTGCAGCAATGGGTCTTCAACTAATGCAGTTTCCAGCAACGCATTTTCTACCTCTGCAGGATGTGTCTTGGGATTTGCTAAAAGGAGTCTCCAGGCAATGGCCTAAATGAAAACATTAATCAATTTGGTAGACAAGATCTCATAGGAAAAAGATTCGGTGAAATATTAGATGCAATCATGGGTCAGTTTACCATATGGAAGTGCAACGCTTGAAGACTCATGGCAGCTGATGCTATATCTAAAGCTTTTGAAAACTTTGAACTGAAACGGCAGATGATTTGGCAAGGTTGACATCGATCAGCTATTAGGTGAAATGGTTATTGAGTTCATTAATCATCAATTTTGATTTTGACGGTTTGATAAGAATTGGTAAAGGTTGACACCAGCGGAAAAAGCAACAATATTAGAGGATATGCAATTATGTTGCTAATGCATGCATGGAAAAGCTTAATGCAAAAACAGATATAAGTTGAGTCAGATTACAAGCGTCAGAGATTGTGAAAGCAAACATTGGGAAGATGCGCACGCGACATTTCCAGGAATATTACGGAGGGGATGAATCATGAAATTTTGGATTGTAAAAGAGATGATCAACAGCCAGGTAAAGAATGGGATGGAGCTTATCAAGGTTAGTATCAATAGGGATACTGAAGTAGCGCATATTCTCAGTATTCCAGTTATTTGGTATCATCTGAAGCAGTTGCATTGGAGCCAATCTGCGAAGATTTATATATATAATCGGATTGAGCGTGTTTTCGCTTGATAAAAGTAGTGAAAAGCAGTTTCAGGACTGCTGGACAAGATCTATCGAGGCATCTATCCCGTCTTAGAGTATGGAAAAGTGGAAGAAACAGAGCTAGATGGAATAGCTTTTTATCATATCTGACAGGTGATTTTATGGACCATTGAGTTCAGAGAGAACTAATGCGATACAGCAAAACATGAACAAAATAAACACTTGATATTTCTAAATGTGATTGTGTCAGTCTGTTGGGGACTAGATTCTATTGTGGAGCGATAAAATTATTTAGAGGATAGAGAAATCTCCTTGTTTAATTGGGGCACAATGAGTACCCGAGCTGAGATATATTCAGAAAACAAATTTCGTGAGGATTTTAAGAGTGCTATCCAGAAACAGCATCCATGTTTATTGATTTACTGTGTGAGCACGAGCTCCGATAAGTAAGATCATGGAAAATTACGGGGTGCGGAGAAGACATCTAGGGGAAGATCTATTATTCTTGTGTGTCGGTAGATTACTATTGCGAATAATGGGAAAGGAAACTCCGGTCTATATTCCTGAAAATGGATTTATAGGTCTGAATGTAGCACTTACAAATAGCAGAAAAAGGATCATGTAAGCACAAGAACAACGCACCCATATGAAAGGGTTGCGAAAGTATTTTAGAGAAGTAGTATTTAACATCAGAAAATTTCTTTGATATAAAACGAAAAGAGAGATAGCACGATTAGTTAAGGATACACTGCATTTAATAAGGGCTATCAGAAGACGATTTCTTGCTCACATCCGTGTGTTGCTAGATACATCGAACTGAAGCTAGAGAGTATCCGATAAACTGTGGTTATTATTACCCATGTATCATTCGGCGTGCATCACTCTTAGACTTGAAAGATGTAAGCCCATATTCGCACATGTAACTCATCTGATGAAATCAATTTACAGAAAGTGAGAAGTTCAGATCTTAATGCGTAGTTGATGGCGTTTATAGATATCCAGAATTGTAATGAAAAGAATTCTAAAGCGCTTAATAGCGATTACCGGTGAGGCTTTTCAGGGCAGACGAGGTCTCTCAATCCTGAGAGTTTACCCAGAGGAATGAAGGATATAATCAGAATGGCTGAAAGGTGGATCGAGGAATGGATAAGTATATAAAATGAGAGGGATTAACTGACACACATTTTCATTGGATCATTATACCTACTCAGAGCGAGGCAAAAATTAACGACTAGAGCAGTACACTATTTGCGTGACTAATTCCCCAGGAATATTTAATTCATGTAAGATAATACTCCTGAGTCAAAGCAATATCTACGACATACGCCGGGTTTGCTCATCCAGGGAGTCTGGGCTAAATAAGAATGATTTGACTGATTTCATGAAATTATCGATAGAACACAGGTACGTTGGCGAAGAGTGGCTTGGATTTTCTAAAAGTCAAATAATGATTTTGATTTTCAAACTCTACTCGTTTGAGAGAAATTGTAGAGAGATGTTCCAAAGAGAAATGGAAAATCACGACTGTTCACAGGTACGTAAGGCTGAAAGAGAAGCATGATAATATTGGCAAGATTTCGACCTCAAAGTGTATCGTTCTATTGAAGGTACATACGTGTGGGATTATTTTGCACAATCATAGTGGGATGTCCTCTGATAAATACAAATATGGTGCAAAGTATAAATTAGCGAATATAATTAGTTCTCAAAATAAAACTTTGTAGAGAGGATGGTCCTTACAAAGTATCCAAAAAATTTGACTTGTTCCTTATTGTTCGAAGCGTATGAATGATTGCTCAAGTTTTATGGAGATAAAGATTTTGCAAAAAAAAAAGTATTCAATAATTTTAAAATAGAATTTTGAACTATAATGCATGGTTGGAGAATATATACATACCTCTCTGTGGAGAACATGATCGAAGAGCAACTATGGAAGCTCAGAAAAGAGTCAACATTGAGGGAAGACAGGATTAGCGTTGTCTATTTGGCTATTCCGGAGATGTTAAGTACAAAAGTATGACGAAGGAAGCTTGACAAAACAAAGAAAATGCTTGATGATATGTAAATAGTAACAACCTGGCCATCTTTTCTCCATGTATTGAGATAATCGAAAGTGTGAAGTGTTGACCGCACTTTTCCACTTCGCACACTATCCGTGAAGGAATTTAAGATGAATACAAATTACAGCAGGATTCGGGCCAGGGCAATGAGCTGACATTATTAAAGATTGTACGAGGAGAATGGTCTAAAAGCATATGACTATTGTGCTTAACATGGATTCTCCAGAATGTCTGCTTTACTGGTTTTAGTATTATTTCATGTTTGAGAGCCACTGAATTTGACGTTCAGAGTCACCACAAATCCGTGTGTTAGAGCCATGCGGAATCAAATATCATTCCAGTGTTTAGAGTCATATTTTAGAATGAATTTACAGTAATTGTTGACTAATTGAAAGGTGCTAAAAATGGATTACAAAGTTAAAAGAGAGGAATTGAAAATAAGCGGTGTCAATAACTATAGGGATTTTGTTAGCGATTATAAGTATAGAAAAATAAAAATTGACGATGAAAGTGTATTGGACAAGCCTATGTTTATAAGGACAATGACAACCTTTGATTTGCTAAAACGAGGATTTTAATTATACATTGAGAAATGAAGGGAACAAGATATTATGAAAAAGATATTTATTTAATCAGAAATCTGAATTGATTTATCTAGATTAGGTACAAAGAAATGAATGTCAGAAGTCGGAGAATACGAGGAAATGTCGAGATGTCGGTAAAATGCCGAGATATGTCGGAGGAATTCCCGGTATATAATAGAATGTCGGAGATATGATGTAAATTGTCGTAGAAATGTCGCAGATATTTGGTGAATAAATCACTTCATGTATGAGTAAAGTTTAAAAGGTTAAACTCGCACTTTTAAACTAAGATATCAATCTGACATGAATTTTGTGAAATCCTTTCAGAATACAATAAAATCTCCAAACAAAGCAGATTTTATGAATGAGTTACAGATTATCACAATCAGAAACGTCAGTGCAAGTGCGCAACTGGAAGAAGAAATCGAAGATTCTACACAGACTTCTGCTAAGGATGCCGGAGTTTTTCATGAATTAGAAGTCAAAGAGTCAGAAGATTTCTCTCTCCTGAGAGGAATTTGCTGAGGAGGACTGTTGTGTCGCATTCTGCCTGTTGGAGATTATAGTCAGCATGTCTCGTTATTTCTAATCACTCTGTTTAAGGTAGAAATGATGGCATGGTAAGAGATCCGGAAAAGCATAAGAAGACCGGAAAACACGTTATTATAATGCAATGCTGAACTTTTGGAAGGATGGAATCTGTCTTAAGTAAGGATAATCCAGTCTACTGGGGAGAATGTCGAACGAAAGATATAAGGGTGAGCCACTGCGGCGAGGCTTTGTAGAGCAATACTTGGAGCAAAAAGAAGATGCTTTCTTGATGTTATAGGACTATACCCGATGCTTCGGATGACGATTAATGGTATCTCGATTTTGTGATTGCCATGATGATTTAAACGGTGGGACGACGAAAGAACATACTGATTTGAGGGAGTGGTGAAAGGGAAGGCTAACGCTTTCAGAAAGATTTGCGAAATAATCAGTTCCCATTCTGCCTCTGAACGCTCCTGTTCAGGAAAAGGCGCTCATATCTCGGATATTTTTGAAAAGCGTATGGTTTGCAAAGTATTGCACGTCGATTTGGCACGGCACCTTCACCTGGGTGCTGAATCGTAAAATATGCGAAGCTTTGTGCACTATGATAGAACAAGCCCGGCCCAGGACCATTTGCCCATTAAACACAAAACAGGAAAGCCGCTTTGGAAATCCGCTTTCTGCTCACCGTTGCAGTGACAGGCTTCTAAGCACGGAAATAGTGTCTCGTGGATGAGAATTGAACGCTTATCCCAATCACCGGGATTGCTTAAGAGAAATCAAGAAAATTTCTACTGAAAACAGTCAGAGATACAGGTGAATGGTCTTTGTCCCGAACCTTTGGTGTACTCAATAATGATTTCAATGCTGACATGTAGGACACCGATAGTATAGCGGATGAAAAGGAGAGGAGGCCTGGAAAAAGTTGGCAACAGTCATGTGTGTGAAGATGTTTCACCACTGCGGAAATCTCGTTATTGCCAGATAAAGTTTACATTAGTACACAAAAAGCATGAAAACCGAGAATGCAAATGTTTTACGACGTATGTGCGCATCTAGCAATCCGATTTTATAAGAAATTCAAGCAAGAATATCAACAAAAGGAATCTCGAGAATCTTATTCTGTGGTTATGATGAGTTGCCAATATTATATCTGTATTCAGACCTTTACTGGAATCGATAGGATGAGATTCCGCATGGGCATTCTGCATTTACTCTAACAGATCAGTAGGACTGTTGGAAATGTGCATTGACGTTACTAACGGCACTTTTATAATGATGAATAGATGAGAGTCGTGCCAAGGCCATTTTAGGAACATGCGATAATGGTGGGTTTCTGCAGCAACGCACTTCTTTTGCAACCGTCGTATGGCGCGTATTATTGCAGAAAGGAAAACCAATAATCGATACTTGCCCATAACACGGAAATCCAGAAGAAATTGGATTGAGGATTTAAACAAGTTTCTGCGATACAAATGCTGAGTTACCGGAAGATAAGACAAAAACAGGCAGAGTGAAAAGAGGAGAGAACGTCATTGAGCTGGGCATGCCGGTCATAATTCGACGACCGGTAGTATCGTCGCTGCACATTTTCCTCCTGGTGCGTAAGTGGGACGAATTTAACCACGTGTGCAGCAGTACGGAAATGGTAATCGCGATGAACGCTCGTCATGGAGCGGCCTCAGACGGCTGAAGATGTTGTCGGTCCAGCAAAAGCGAACATGTGCTTTATGGGCCTCTAACGGCAACCTCGAAACGGGAAGATGGATTGGAAAAGAAAGTTTTGTGCGGAAGCTCGTCCCATAAGATCCCGCTATACGGCAGTGGCTGGGAAAGGAGCGTGAAAGAAAAACAAGGGATTGATCACTTTGTTTATCCAAGATTTTACAAGATGGGTCATGCATCAGAATTTAAAGCGTTACGGAGGCAAACAGGGCTGTTATTGAAGTGAATCCAGAAACAAACAGATTATTTCCCAGATGTTGAGATTCGTATCAAAATGGTAGACCTCTTGTCCTAACCAAAGTATAAGGACGAGCTGAGCTTTTATATCAACGATTGCAGGGGAAGGTGATCATGTTTATCTTTGAGGAGGGGCAGAAAACAGTGATGAGATGAGAATTCAAATGAGATTGCAGTACCGGATGCGGAGTCTATCGTCCTGTTGCACACGATAAATATATTGGCGAAGGCTTTTAAATTTTCTCGTCTTGACACAATGATGCTAGCATGCCCGCAGCTGCAGAAGGAAAAGTATTGAGCAGTTTGCCGGGCGTTTACATCGAGACTACGGAAACGAAAGAAGTAATCATACGATTATCGTGGATTCGCACACGTGCTGGAGAAGATGTGATACTAAGCGCCCAAGGACTATAAGAAAATCGATATGAAATTTGCAATAATATTATTGTCGAAAACAGAATGCCAAATACTATTTTTGATATAGATACCATGCAGTATATGAAAAGATCTGTTGGAGGCAAATATGAAAATTATTACTTTCCAGTCCCGGATTAAATCACGCCAAGGTTGATGCTTTCAAAAGCTTATAAAACAGAGACAGGAAGATGGAGTGCTTTATGTACAATAACTTTCAACCCGGGAAGGATATCCTAAGAAAAGATTGAAGATAAGAGACTTGTAGAGATACTTCTCATGTAGGTGTCAGAATTAGTTTCAGGAGCATATGCACGAACATTTTGCGCATCATAGATGAAGAGATAGTATGGTATGGAAGTATGAATTTTCATCACGAGCGAAAGTGATGACAATCAATGCAAAAGTAAAGATGTAGTGACAGGAGTTGTTGGACAAGCTTTGGATAAGAAATATGCTAAGCCTGATGTTATGCCAATTTAGGACGCACTCGTCCTGAATTAAGGCGGACTCCATTATGGCTCTTAATGATAAATTCCTGATGAAAAATCTCTTGAGTTTTACATGGAAGGAAGAATTAAAGAATTATAGAACTATATGGAAACGATGTCATATAGTAGAAAATGTCAATTGTTGTGAAAAACAGAAGTTAGAGCTTGATTGATTATCTATAGTTGAAAATTTATTCACTTGACAATACAGGATAAAACTATATTATTTTGTTAGGAGTTTGGCATGAAGTTTGAAGTAGAATTTCATGAGACATGGATTCCAACTGATGAGGAATTTATTCTTTCACAGGAGAAAAATTTATTACAAAACCCCTTGACATGATTCAGCTTTTTACAAGACAACGGATACTAATTATGTGAACCTTATTCAAAAAGCCTAGGAGGATGGTATTTTTGAATTATGAATAAAATTGAAATAATATTTCTAGGATTATGTATTTCTTTATGTAGATCAAATACATCATTCTTTACAAAATGGATTCATTAAAAAGAGACAAAAACTCCTCGAAATGAAATTAGAAAGCGAAAAATATGGACAGATTATAGGATAGGAATCGTACAATGAGAAGAGTTTTGATGATTTTTTCAGAACAACTTGCGATCCTGAAATTGAAAAGAATATGAAGCTCTTCAACTGAAACATACAGTTATTCAGTGGTGATTGATGCCAGAAAGAAACTGAATGACACAAAAGAGTTTTCAGAGATAACTCGGTACGCCCAAGGAGATGAGCAAACTGGAACGTGGTAGTGCCAATCCTTTCTATTAGACGCTCAGGCTGGCAAAAGGAATGGGAATGATTCTTAAGATTGAATTTACTCGAGCAGGTATCGTAGTGAAAATAGTTTTTAGTATCAGTGAAAGGACAGAAATGACTAGATAGTTTAAATGATTCAAGGAAATCCTGTCTTCCTTTTAATTATTCATTGCTCTGTGCTGCGTTTATTAAATGAGTGAAAGTTTCTAGCTGGAAGGCATGACAAGAATCACTCTATTTGTTGCATAAGCAACAAAAAATATTTTCTTTTATAAATGATAATTAGAATATACTAACAGCAAAGATAGTATACCCAGCAGACTAATATCAAAAATGATCTGACTCTCTCCGCAAGTGAAAAGCAAACTGCTCATAGCTTGTCAGAAGAAATCAGTGGAATGAGAAGGAGAAGAAAATGGATAAGATTTGGATGGATAAAAAGTGTGCAGTCCCTTGTAAAGGAGTATCCAGTTGCCACATTATGGCTGATTTAGATTCACTGAATTAAAAATCCTGCCATGCTGGCTTTCGTAGGTAGGATTATGAATCTGAAGAAGGGTTCTTGTGATGAAGAAGACTCTGCGGAGGAGATTGTTCGTGCATTCCGGGAAAAGTGGACTTTGAGATCATGGATGAGGAAGCCCTTTCCTGCTGAACTGACAGCTGATTCTAGCTCGAGGTAGCTCAAGATAGCTAAGGCAACTGATTCAGCGGAGGCGACTTTCAAAGCCCCCGGTAGATCGTAGCAGCTACTGCGTTCGCTGACTCGCCCGTCCGAGGGGAGGATCTGAGTCTGTTCTGCAGATTTTCGTATGGGATTTTAAGGATGTATCCTGCGGAAATCATGAGGGCGGAGTAGGGGCTCATGGAGTCCGGCATGCCTCTTTTCGAAAGTGCTAGAAGTGGTGATGCATTCTGGCCCCTTTCATGGAGATACTGGAAAGAAAAGATTTGCCAATGGGAAGAGCTCGCTTCAGCTTTTAAAGAATCATGCAGGGAAAGAGGAGAAAAACTACATCATAAAACGTAGAGGCGGATGCCTGATTCAGATTCCTCGATCATCCTCTTTTGCATTTGACTGAAGGAAAACTGAGGCTCGGGCAGTATTTGGAGAACAAAGGCAAGATGGGAAAGCTTTAGTAGAGAGCCTTCCGGAAAATGCCGATGGATAAAGAAAAAGCAAGAAAAACTGAAAGAGTGAAGGGCGACAAGGTAGTGGGAACAAGCAAAGTGCGGCGCGTGATTAGAAGCTCTGATGCTGCATTTTCAGAGGAGCTGTGCAAAAACTCCGTCTTTATCGCACTATGCGAAGAAGGGAGACCTTCTCTATCCGCTTTTAAAAGGGAAATGACATTTCCAGCCTTCAAGTCATGTGGACAGTGGATGATAGATTCTGGGATACTCTGGGAGAACTGAAAAAGAGAGCTGAAGGAGAAGAGTAAGGCGAGGAGAGTACCCAAGAAATCGAGAAGATCTGGATGATGAGGGAAAGAGTACATTAGAAGCAAAGTGGAGATTGCGGAAAAGATCCTGCAAATAGCTTTTTAAAGAATTATCTTTGTCTGTACGTGGAACGTATGGAGGAGATGATTTATAAGGAGGAAAATATCTCTCCCCATGTGCCCCGCAATTCTAAAAAGAGGAGTGGATACAGATTATCTGATCTAAAAGACTGCGATAGCTTGTTTTTCCGAAAATGAAACTTGTATGGAAGAAGAAAACGGCAATACCTGGAAAAGTGGAGAGCGCTGAAGCTCGAGGAGATTCAAAGGAGAAAACCGAAAGAAATGTCTGAGGAGTATCTGAAGATTTTCATGATGCTGAACCACTCAGGGAGCTGAAAAATGCTGATGATCTGCTGCATAGGGTAGAATCATTGAAGGAAAATCCGAGAATAGAGGAGAGTCCTCTGCAAACGATGGAGAAACCATCATGCCCGGTGATATTTAAAGAAAAATGAGCTGATCGCCATGTTAAATACTCTCCGGTGGAGATTACCTTTGTGATAAAGACACATATCAATCGTTTCTTTTAATGAGGGACCAGCGGTCTTACGCCTGCAATGGCCATTGATCGGGAAGTATTTCTGTCATCTCCCAAAGTGGAACCTATGGTGTGAAGTGATTATCGGAAACTTCCGGGATGGAAAGGAAGATGAAGTGCCTATTTGGATGGAGAAAGGCGAAAAACCCTTCCATGCCATATATGTTCGAGATCAAAGGAGCTGAACCAGAACCCGGAAGCGGTAATGATATGACTGGAGGTAAAAGAACACTTTCGCCAGTATTTTAAGAGCTATCCGGAGGAACTGTAAGAGCTTTCTTTCCTTCTAGTGAGATAGGCTCGAAAATAGAAACTGTTTACAGCTCGACCTTAGAATTGGTCTAACTGAAAATCAATTTTATCGATGTTTTCACGTGTGCAAATTCAACTGCAAAATTCTTACGAGATTGAATTTACGGCTGTTTCAATCACTATTGTCCTAACAACAAGGGAGTGTAAAGGGACGAAAGAGACTAGTACAGCTGAATTTCTAAACTGATATATCCACACATTTTTAAAACGGTGAGTGCACGGCCAACTGTGATGGGTGGACAGACTATATTTGGTGGGACACAGGGGTGAATAGGGCCAAAGGAACTCATGTGTGAGACCTGCCTCGTACAGAGAATAAAATAAATGATGCTATTCTTGCCCACAGCCCTCAAAGGGCCGAATTATCGGTGAATGAGAAAGATAAGACTGCTGTAACTCTTACAGTGGAGGGCGGACCGCTGTTTTCATACCCATAAATCCAAAAGTTTTCTATCGAAGAAATGATGCGACTCATTGGAAGTGATGAACTTGGAGCTAAGCAGATTGATTCTGGAGGGCAGAAATATTTACTATGAAGAGCTCTCTGCGGATACACATGAGTCTTTCGGAGTTGGAACGGAGAGCCAAACAGGAGATAGGAATAAAATCTTTAACAATAAAGATGTCTGACAGCTGAATCTCTATCATGATGGAGAAGGCTGGTAACCATGTACAGAGTTTCTCCTGCGGATCAAAACGTTCATTTTCCGGAAATTGATGTGGGCTAGATTCGGGGAAGACATCAGCATTATTTTCGAAGCGCACAGCATTGTCAAAGTGAGTCCATACTTTCTGAAACTCCGGAGAAAGCTGCTGAGATCTATCGAGATTATTATCAGTACGAAGAAATTCGAATGGACAGGGTAAAGGCAGAGAAGATCTTGAGACGTATCTAGGAGAAACCATTGGGCAATGCTCTTGACTCACAGAACCTGGGATGTCAACGACAGACCGTGCGTGCTGACAGTTTCGAGGACAGAATTGAGCCAGCTTCGGAGGCTTGCTGGCCATGAATTTCTGGAGCGAAGAGTATCGAGGGAAATATCCTCCATGTCTGTAGTCCGGCTTTAGAGCAATGTATTTTGGTCGTTTCTGTATATTGTGAAATTTCGCGCGCGAAATTATTAGAATTCAAAGAACTCCTAAAGAGCTGTGAAGCTTGGTATTTGAAGCCTTGAGGAACCTCCATTGAAAGTTATATTGCCCAAGTTATCAGCAGTATAACTCCAAATGCAGATGAGGCTGCTGATATGCGTATTAAGGGGAAAAACTATCCCAAGTCCATTAGTGAGATTGGTATGTAAGCGCTATTTGGAAAACTTCTGAAGAGTATAGACTATTCAGAGAATGGGTTGACTCATTACGCTACAGATGTAGGTAGGAAGAGAGAACGAAGTATAAGATTTAGTGAAAGTAGCTTTATAGAAGGGTCTTATTCGCCGCAGAGTTGATTTCCATTATAGATACCATTTGAATTTAGATTCGATGTAAGATTTTCTTCAACAGACCTCCATCCTCCATGCTTATGCTATAATCTTTCTCTCTGTACCAAACTTTGTTGTAAGTTCTCACGAACTTTGCTCGTCAAAGGAGGCCCAGTGATTAGCCATCGTTGTAAGCAATGACGCCGAGCTGGCTTTGCAGCTGGCGAGGATTCTTTAGTGTCTCTGCTATTGGTGGGCGAGAGCCTTTATGTCCGATGCGGAATTCAAAGGGAATCAGTGAGCTGTGCAGAGCGTTTCTGACGATTGTAGCAGCGCAGCGTTTAGTAAAGGAAATGACTATAGCGGCGATACTTTTATGGGAAGAGGCGCACAGCCACTTATCCTATGGCAAATGGCAAGAAATTAACCTCTCTTATATGGATCGTGCATAAATATCCGGAGATGCATTGTTACATACGGTGCCGGGAGTCGGTGGTCTATGTTCCTGACCGGGCAGAGGGTGCAAATGCTCATGGTGGCTTTAAGCAGTCTTTAGCTTCGGAAAGCGTGATGTAGTTATATCAAGCAGTTTTCCTGATGCTAAAGTCTAAGATTGCTTTAGATGGACGCACCTGATTTCCTACTAGAGCCTCTATTTTTATCCTCATGAGCATCTTTGCCCTTTGCTTCGGAGCATCGTTTGGGTGATTTGCATGGAAAATATCTGTTGCGCTTTTAGAGCATTCGGAGCTTCAGCATGGGGATATTATGGTACTAGTTCTTTTGTGAATCTGCCACCCATGAGTGGAATGCCTCGACTTTCGAGAGAAATGTGTGGAAAGGAAGCATAACTCAGTGACTTTGGCTGATTTTACGAAAGACCGCAAAATCCACAGGGTGGGAAAATATCCATAGTCCGGCTCTTGCGGAGTGAAACTATTGGCAGAGCCGGTGAGGATGCCTGCTCAGGACCTTTGCGCTGGGATAGGGTAATGAGTTAGAGTTGTCAGTGGACATCGTTTTGTTAAGATGAAATAGGAGGAAAATATGACATGCGGCAAGTTATTCAAGCATCAAGATTGGCAGAAATTAAAAAGCAGTAGAAAGTTTTCCAATGGACAGAGGGTGGAGGAAAGGATCGTGCTAGAGAATGTAATCCCAAGCATGAATCCGAAACTATCGGAACCAGAGAGGTCTTTGACTCTGAGGAGCATCCTCAATACTACCCTATTGCGTGGGTTGATGTACTGGTCGATGGGCTATCTTGCGGTGGTGGAGCTATAACGGAGCCTCAAATGAGTTGATTACCAAGCTGTACCTCACCGGCGCCGTGGCAGATCCCGGGCTCTGATGTGGTGCAGCTCACGATTTTCAGGATGCATCCTCTGCAGGTCGTACCCAGTCGTGAGTCGTGATATCTGCATGGCCGCTCGAGCAGCTCTCAGACATTATACTTTGAAAATCAGTGGAAATGGTCAGTGGTGGCACCGACCCGGTTCCTTTGGGAAATTCTTGTCCCGCCACACCAATATTGATGCGGTGAAGAAAGAGACAGCGTAAAGGGCTTTTCACTCATCGATGATATGGCAGAGATTCGCAAGCGATCTGCGAGCAATGATTTCGTTATAGGCGCGACGATATTGGAAACGAGTGCCACCAGAGGATTTCATTGAATAGGTTAAGCCATCACTTCCATGTTTTCCATATCATGGGATTACATGGAGACAGTCAGGAAATGAGCAGCTCTTCCGCATTAGCATGTACTGCGTCAAGTATCGACAGGATATTTCCTGCCTGCGAAATCATTAGTGCAAAAGCATTCAGCCGCAAAAGGCGTTGAGTCTTAGAAGCTGTAGTCCTGGTCGCTGGGATGAGACTTAATCGTCCTGGGTAATTTGAAGTGGCGTGGCTCCCTGGCCCAGCCATCCTTGCAAAGGATGAAGACATTTTCTGCGGGTTAAATCAACTGTCATGGGCACAGGGCAAACGCTCGAGTCTCAGAGAAAAGTAAAAGTATGCACAGGATGAACATATCTATATAGAAGCGCATTAGGAAAAGGATAACGACATTTATCTGGCGAGAAACATTTGCGGGTTATCGGCAGAACTTTGGGGATGAGGGAGGGCCATGGCATCGTAGCCGTCTCGCTCCTCATCTCTAAGCAGATCCCTTGATTATCACATAACGGCGGCGTGACAGGCAGGCACACGGTAGAAGATCCGAAGGAAATGGCGCCTTATCCATCATCAGAAGGCGCCGGGGCGGGAGCATTTAGAAGAATGCTGAACACGACATGATCTGTTAGAGATAGGAAAAGAAGAGGGAAATCTGGGAATTCAAGTTAACTGAATCCCTACTATGATGCTGAATGAGACTATTTTAGAAAATTTGTGGAGGAAGTATAGAGACGAAGTTTGACCTTAGTGTGTGGACGTGGATAGAAAATGGTTGGAGGAGTTTCAACATTTGATTTTTGAGATAGCTAGGGCTTGCTTTTTGGATCAGGACTATGAAGTTTATGCCCACATTTGACTTCTTCCAGTCAGGACCCTTAACCTGGCCATCTTTTAGAAAAACGAGGCCTATTTTTGGATGAATATTCATGTAACCTCTGCCCCATGTCACCCGTCATGGAAATGACCTTACCTGTGAGGTGGACTGTTGTCTTGAACTTCCTGGAGTGGGAGGATCGACCAACCATTTAATGAATGGTAGGAATTCTGAGATACGCATTGGCAAGAGCTACAAGACCTTTTCTGAGCCTGTAGTAAGGGATATAGCTGACAAAGCGCTCAACGCATCTTATATTTTCTAAACTTCCAAAACTCATCTTTGTCACCAGTTGTCGGAAACAGAAATCAACCACATTTCGAAAAAGGGAACATTCCCTTTGAAACTCTTTCAAAAGTGGAGAGGATAGGAATTCAATGTATTTTAGATACTGATTGGAGATAAATATATTCTTGGAGGAGCTATGAGCCATGGACGTTTTATTTCTATTGTTGGAATAGAAGAAAGAGAGACAGAGAGTATGGAATTATTATAATTCTGTTTTTGTAATATTCTAGTTCCTATATTTTATATCATCAATATTTTATATCAATATAACGCTAATATTTTAATGATTTTAATATAAGCACAATTTTATATCTTGATATATCAATAAAATTGTTTCAAGAAGTATTTTGACAATTGGAAGTATAATTTACGTTAATATAAACTATATTATAGGAATTATTGTGCTTAGTATGTTAACGCGTGTTGGTTATAAATGGTTTTTTCATAAATTGGATGGGAGGAGAAAATAGGTTCTGATGGGGTTGTATATATCCAATTATATTATGCTCATGCAGATTATATAGATTTTATTGTTTATCTTACAGATTTTGATTGTATTGCTTTCAAAAATCTTTAAACGATAATTTCGATGTTCCTAAAGTCCGAACACACCATCATACTTTAAGTGGGGATAGCCTCAACATATATGATATATATCATTATCCAAAACTATTTTTTATTAGGTATAGAGATGATAAATATAGGATCAAACCGAAGATATTATCGCAGAATAATTTAGGTATATTACATTGAATCATTACTTATAAGAGCAAGGATGAGAGATAAAGAGCATATATGGTAAAAGGATACTTTTCTGAAAGGGGAGAGATTTATTTATTTTCATTTTTCAATCAAAAAGAAATAGTTTTAGAGAAAATGGAATATATTACAAAAAAATTTTCACTACTGATCAGTTTGAAGAATTTAACACATATTTCATAATGCAACGAAAAAATAAACAATTATAAGAGTTTTTTGGTATTTTTTATATAAAAAATATAATTGATATTTATATCATTTACTTAGATATATAAAGCTACAAATTTAATTGTATAAACTATCTTTTGTTTACTTGCAATATGTAAGATTGGCATAGATATGGCCATTATACTAAAGATTATAAAATAATAAATTACTCTAGATATAACTGAGTGTTAATCCATGAAAATACTTACTTACCGCCTTTACCCCTTGACGGGGAATATTAACCCATGCTGGATAAGATGTGAAGCTTTTGTTGGATAAAAATAGGACAACTGAAGTTCCAAACTGAAGTACCAACAGTTTTGGTGCCTGTCTGCTTGTGTTGAGACTATAGAACAAGAAAGCTGGATTATGTGCTTTATAGACAGGCAGGAGGAAGGGTGAGATTACCCCGGAAAGAATTGCCATCAATATAGATGATGCTTGGGAATTCCGGACAATGAAGGTAACTGGCCGGTGGACTGGCCCATTTATCCTGATGGGGAAATGCCTATTTCTCCACTCTGCCGGTAAAGGCCATGATGGAAGCTATCAAAAGAAGGGATTCTCACATTGTTTCCAATTTGCGGAACCTATGTTTGTAAACTATCTACGTATTCTGAAAGGTATTCTATAAAGAAAAATGCCCTTCCAACAAGGTAGATTTACTCCATGTTCTATATTCCGGAACAGACAGTGAATAAAAAGGATAAAGCATCTTGGCCCTTGAAGAGATTGTAAGAGGCTTGAAGCTGCACTCATAAGAGAGATAAATCATTAAATGGCAATTATGAATGATAGAAAATTTAATGAGCTTTCAAAGCTTAGAGACAGAAAACTTCAAGAATCCGGTGTTAAAGAGATAGAAAACTTCAAGAATAAAAGAAAACTAAAAAATAGGAAACACTTAAAAATACAAAATACAAGGAGAAATACTGATGGATATCTTCAAGAAGGAGAGAATCTTTCAGAAGAACTTGTGGAGCTTCGCTATTTCTCATGAGAACTGGAATAGTCCTGGGAAGAGTTTAATACCCAGAAGAAAAATAATGGATTATTTGATAGAACGATACTCTACAAAGTCCTGTAAAACAGGGGTGATTGCAAATGATAGTTGAAAGCAATCCCTTGGACACAAAGCTTGCATATAAGTGACATTGATGTTTTCCTGTGCAGGAACTGGCAGAGGTTTCTGGAAGTCTAAAAAAAGAAGGTTCAATGCATGCTCAGGCCATGATACGCATATAATTGATGTGCTACGGTACAGCAAAGCTTTTGCAGAAAAATGAAGGATGAAACTGAAGTTACTGTAAAGCTATTATTTCAACTGGCAGAAGAGAGTATTACAGGATATGGCAAGCTATATGAAAGATGAGTTGAAAGTATTGGAATGTGATCGCTTAATTGCCACACACATTTGGAGTAAAATACTGGCAGGTTATGTCCTGCAAAGGGCTATTATGTCTGCTGGTGATACCTTTTGACATTTTTATAAAGGGTAAAGGGGTCATAAGCACTACACACAAACAGTGATCCCTAGCAGGATCGAGCTGGTTATGTCTCTTCAACGGATTGTAGCAAGAGAAGAAGTCCCTGAGCCTGCTGTGATCAGCGTTTGCTCCTTCATTCCGGAACAACTTTTAATGTGGACCTGGGAGGCTTATACCGTATCGGGAACTGCTAGAACTTTTTAACTGGAAATCAGAGTACAGTACCCGGGAATTTTAGAACGTATTTCCAGGAGTAGCCTAACTACTAAAAATGGAGATAAAGTTGGAGTATCACTTTAGCTCCACCGCCATTGATTAATGATGATCGTTGTAGATACTGGAAGAAAAGCCGCAGGAAAGTGTTTTTGAAAGACTTTTGTTGGAATGGGAACCCCAGATGGTAAGATTTTGCAAATACAGTGCCCCCTAAATGCCTCCTGTTCCTTTAAGGGTGACTAGGAGGAGAAGTTTCGCTATCCTCAGCATAGCCTATACTTTGATATTACGAAATGTCTTGAAGTTGGAGTTTTGTACTTAGAAATATGGAAGGAGTATGAAAAGAACTTGGTCTCTAAAGGTCGTAAGAGAACTGGTTTGTAAAGACTCTGTGAAAGAACTTGTTTTAAAGTACCAGAAAGAATATTTGCTGAATAGTGAGTTAGAATGCTGGATAGGCACACTCAGAAGTTAGACCTAAAATCTAACGATTGAGATCGGTACAAGAAGCCTATCGACTTTTTGCTGTTTTTTCTTTATGCTATGACAGCAGCTGTATGTTCCAAAGCTCATAGTAGTTTTCACAATCATAGTGAAGCGCAAATCATAGTAGCTAAATCATAGTGAATAAAATCATAGTGAAGCTAAACTATAGTAAAGCCAAATTATAAAGTTATTATATTTTTTTGCTTTTTCTCAGTCCACAAGCCCAAAGTGAAAGGCTAGAAGCCTGCCCAGAGAAGATGAGCTGTTCCGGTTGTATCACGCTTATTTCATACCTCTCTGGACTCCTCCCAAACCTGTGGGATGCTCAGGATCCGGTGTTGCTACTGCATCTATCACTTCAATTTGAGTCCAAGCCAGGTGAGGTCTGACCACCGGCTACGGTAGGAGTAGGCGGTAGAAGTAGGGCGGTGTGGAAGACCCTGCGTAAAGGAGTAGGGGAGAGGGTCTTGAGGTCTGACGGTTAAGGATTGGATGGTGTAGTGTTTCCAGGAGGATTGGGGTTCGGATTTCTTCCGGATTATTCGGATTATTCGACTCTCCGCCCAGGAGGAGTAGTGGTCTTGGTATTGGTTGCGATATAACGTGTTAGTTGCATCTCCTGTAATCGCAGAAATATATCCGCTGATTGCTGATTCCCATGGTGTATACAATCTCATGTCCGTCATTTGTATCAAATTTTGGAAGATTTTCAAAGCTATGTTTCCATCCCTCTGCTTCCGTAAGGGTAAATCAGTCTTGGTATTCTATCTGCCAGAAGCTTAATTCTACCTGATTGGTACTTTCTCTGATCCACTTCTTTTCTACAGAAAGGGAGATACTGGAATGCTTATAATTTCAAAGCCAGTTGGTCTGGTTTCCGCCATCTACTGGAATATCTCTAAGGCTTTTCTTTACCATAAAGATAGGGTCTATTAACGTTATCCAGCTTTAGAATATTGGTGAAAATCATATCCCATTTTCCGGCTTCCTCACTAAGCGTTTCCTGCTCCAATATAAATGGGTTGGCAGGATCTTTACCATTGTTCTGTATAGCTCAATAGTGATGGTCCTAGGACGGGTTTCAGGATTATCATCGTATTTCCAAATCTTGGAAGTTCAATCTGACCACCTTTTTTCTCCGGCATTACCGCGCTGTTGGAACCAATACTGCCACCGCGGGTAGTGAGTAGCGCCGCTGATAATAACCCACGCTTTCTGCCTCTGCATCTTCTTTCTTTCACATCGGTAATCCAAGGATTTCTTCCTCGTAACCTTCAGAGTCCGTTTAACTTATTAATGGGAAGCTCTCATTGCATCATTTTTCCAGTTATAGGGGTGCCACCCAGCATAAAAAGCGGAGATAGAATAACTTGGTGAACTGCCATGCTCTTTTTCCGTAAATGTAGCCGGATTGATGTCAGATCTTCTGCCTGTCTGGTTTGTTTCGTAGATGCTATACCGTTCATGTTTACATCGGTATTTGAGAATGGACAGGAAGTATAACTGCCACTGGCAATCAGAGCCTAAGCATTCGTTACATTACTAAGGTTTAGATTCCGCGTCTTCTTCGTAATTTGGATTTCTCCATTTATAAATTTGCCGCCAACATTTATTTTAATCTTCACCGGTCATGGTGTTATTAATGATTTTACCTGGTGGAGATATTGGCTACAGAATAACCATTTCGGTTCCTGCCTGCACGTAAAATACCGCCCGCTGGATCCTGCTTTATTATCACTATAGTTCCTCCTCGGTCATGTTTAGTGTTTCATTGATATTCATGATAGTACCTAGAGAAATTCTGCCCAACTTCGTTGCGTGGAGGAGTTTCCAATCGTGCTATCATCACTTAAATTAATGGTAATAGCTCAAATGCAGCGATACCGCCACCACACTCAAAGTAGGTTCTTCCGGCATCTACCTTGTTGTCTCCTCAATAACACCGCCGGACATGTTGAAAGTAACACGGTTTCCAAGATAAATTCCGCCACCAAAAGTGGGCACTGGTTATTTTGAATAGTACCACCGGTCATATTGACGGTCTTCTTTACAGGATTGAGGCTATGGATTGCTCCACCATTGGCATCATTGAGTGTTTAAGTCCTACCATATTGTTTTCCAAAATGGTACCATCTTCAATATTCAGATTACCGTCTGTTATAAATCAAAGAATACCGGTAAGCTTGCTATTTTCTCCACCGCCATCACGGTAGTTATTCCGAAGAGTCACTGCCTTTTGCAATGGTTTGGAAAAGATATCCGCCGTATCCCGAAACGCTTCCAGGATGGTATTGTTCTCGCTAGAGTAAGATTCCGCTTACAGGAACGGCTTCTCACCACATAAAATGGTAGTAATATTTTGATTCTCTGTAGCCAACTCCTTGGCTTTTTTCAAAAGTCTTGCTATTGCTTCTACGCTGCTACCGTCATTTTCTGTCCTTACCTTTCTTCCATCAAGGCAATTGTCTCACCTTGGGCATATACTACAGCAAGCTCTGATGGTGCAAAGCCTACAAACAAAGTACATGCGAGAAGAACAAGAATTATAGTATCCCTCCTGGGCCCATTTCTTAAAGAATTGAAATAATCCTCATTTAATACTCCTAATATTTGCATAAATTATAAAATTATAATATATATTAGAGGAATATTATATGCCTAGAATGCTTTAATACAGAAGTCAGAACATAAAATAGTAAAAAGTATAGTATTTTCAAGGTTTTAATACAAGCTATATGAAAGTTAAATAGGAAAGGTAAGATAACTGTAAGGTCAAAGAGAGTACTGGAGGGAAAATGAGATTATGAGGATTTGATTGGGAAATTACCAGACAGCAGCTCTTTGGCAATACCGGAATGCTGCGCTTCAGGGGAAACACAGGTGCTACATGGTAAATTATGTCTTTCTTATTCTCCTATAAGTTTTCAGTACCATCTTTTATTATGCAGGAAATGGAGAAAAGAGGGCATAAGGTAGATGTCGGGGGAGGAGCCTACATAGAGGAAAGATCTGTGAGAGATATGTTGATTTGAGGAAGTGGATGTGCTTTCCAACTATGAGGAGCAGAATGAGGGTATTTGGTAATGTTTGAGAATCTGAGGAGAAGGGAGGTGCTTTGATATAAGCAAACACAGTGGCATTGTTGAAAGGAAGCTTGAAATGATGAATCAGGAGAAATTACTTCCAAGATTTGTTTTCCTAAGGGAAACGATTAAAATCAGGCTGTTGTGGGAAAAATCCCCTATGGTCTGTTCAGATCATGCTATGAGGATGTATTGGTGGGTTTGCCCCCAGGAAAAATAGAGGATTTCATAGTGGCAGGGTGGGCTTGCAAAATTTTCGAGAAACTGCAAGTGACGCTTCGATGTGATTTTAAAATCTGTGAAAGTCTTGTGGTGAAAAGTCTGAAGCTCAGCGGATGGAAAATGAGAAACCTTCTTTAAAAAGAACTGGAAAAAGAAGGTGGATGTCAACAGAAAGAATTGTCTTTATATTTGGCAAAAGCTTCCACAAAAGAGGAATTGATTTATTTTCCTGTGATTGCAGCAACTTTAGGCCTCTTATTTTTTGGAATGTTCTTATGCAGGTTTGCCTCTATCAGCTCCAATCAATATAAAAAATATACCCAGCCCTCCGAGAAATCTAAAAAGGACATCTGAGACATGGTCAAAATGATCTTTATGTGGCTTACCCTTTGTAAAAGGATTTACCGGGAGAGAATTTTATATTCGTTGTCCTTGGCCCTTTTCTCATGTGGTGGGTAAGAGAGAGACAGTTCGGTGTGTTTCCAAGCTGGATGAGGATAGATATCTATGCGTTGTTAATTTTGTTTCTTGCATTTTTTAAGTTTAATGCAGTATGAATAATCCGTTACCGAATGATGTTATTGAGGATATCAGTAGTCTTTTCTTTTTTTGGACCATTTACTAGCTTTTATAAGGAAAATGGAAGTCTTACAATTTTAAAGGAGTGAGATACGGAACTGCAAAAGTTCAAAGAGTACAGTGCAGGGAGCTCTTCTTATAAAAACGGAGAATTATATTTTGGAACCCTGTGTGCTGAAAATTTCACCGTTCCAGACATCTAAAGGACTTTGATGACATCCTGAAAGCGGATAAATCAATGAGCTTTCAACATCCTTTTGCTAAAATATCATGATCTTGACTTATCAAGATTTTTATTCTGGAACAGAGAAGGAGCAGGAGAAGGCAAAGCTGGAAGGCTATCTCGGAAGAGATTTAACTTATATCACTGACTTAAACAGCTCAGGGAGGAGGTGCTTTCTGCTATTGATTATAAAGATAAAGCGTTGTGGTGCAAGGGCCTCCTGGTACCGGAAAGAGCTATAATTACTAGCCTTATTCTGACTATGTAAGTCAGACAGACTGTACTTTATGGTGCTTCTGAAAAGAAAACAGTTTTGGATGTGGTTTATTCTAGATCAAAATCTTTCCATGGCGCTTTGTTGGATTGATTACATCGGGAAATAAAGAGTTATGCCCAGCTTGGAAAAAATGTTGACTTTAACAGGAATATTTTGCAGAAAACTGGATTTGGATACGCTTCTTAGTTATTGATGAGGATGTGAAAAACTGGAGGAGATTTGGATAAATTATATTCCGTGGAAGCCTGTATAGAACCTACAAAATTGACGAAACTTCCTCGTTCAGATCTGGGAGAGAATCCTTTAGAAAGAAGTAGACTAATATGGGGAAAAGCTTATCGAAGACTTTTATTCTGGAAGGGACAGTATTCTTTGTATCTTCTCCTCAGGATCCACAGCTTCCACAGCTTCCTCGGCTTCTCGGGTTTCTTTCTAAAGCCTCGGCTTATCCAATAAGTTATGAGGGAACTCATTTTAGTTGAAGGATAAATTTTCAAAAGAAGCTTTTTAACATCCAATTTAATCAGATATTATGAACTAAAGGATGCTATCCTTGACGGAAAAGATCTTTTATACGGTTCCGACTTCGAGTGTTGAATATTTCAAAAATCAGCTGAATACGAAGAAGTTTTATCAGGAATGGCAGAGAAAAATTTTATTGTGCTTTTCTCCAAGGGAAGAGTAAATGACTGTATTTATGAGATTTTAACCTTTCTCATCACGGAGAAATAGGGAGTTGAAGCCCACTCAAAATCAATTTGTGCATTGAAGGACCGCAACAGTTCATGGGAATATCACAGCTTAAGGACTATATGAGTCTACCCATGTGAAAGTATTTTGTTCAACAAATTTTGTAGTCAGTTCTATGAGCATTCCTTCCAAGGCGAATACAGCGTGTCTATGATGCGATTTTGTCGATTTTATTTCCGTTTGAAAGTGAGAAAAGGTGGAGTCAAAATATCAAGTGATTACCGGATTACCGAAGCCTTGCGGCATAATACAATGAAAAAGGAGCTTACCAAAAGAAGCTGCAGGAATGTTGAGTAGAAATTAGAATTTTCGCCAAACCAAGTATTATAAGGAAATGAAGGGTGATGGAAATAAGCGGAAATGAGCGTAAGTTAAATTCATTAAGCGCTTTTGGTTTGAACCTTTAAAGTATTCGATTTGGCTATTAACCCTGAAGTAGTTTCGAAACCAGCATTGGAAAAGGGGCTCTCTTGATCTGGTGTTTTGATGAAGCTTCCCAGATGTGGGAAATGGAGTCCTATTCTAAGAGCAAAAATCCAGTGATTGCAGGATCATAAGAAGGACCTTCAAAATCGGTTCTGGAAGAGGAAATTACCAAGATTTGTTGAAGATGCGGCTTTCCGCTGTTTGGAGGAGGGTGCTTATTAGATGTACAGATTTTGTTCTGGATATTTGTTAAATTTCATACTGTTCTAGATATGAAGAGTTAATTTATTTTTCCAACTATGCTTATAAAGGAAGGCTGTATGCCTCCTAA
>BNJU01004834.1_pt1 | contig 56639 bp, 62 predicted proteins | sample 8539281 | NCBI WGS metagenome assembly BNJU01 (sample SAMD00202456, study PRJDB9452) | human saliva metagenome | isolation source: human saliva | place: Japan
GCCGAGGTCGAGGCGAAAGTACGCCGCCCAGGGACAGTGACCGGGCAGCGCCACTATCGAGCCGCCATCGATGAGCCGTGACGTGTGGGGTCCTCTGCGGGGGACCCCACAGCGTCTCCATCCAGCGCTACGGCGCTCTGCCATGTCCCCGGCCCGGAGATCCACGCTGTGCCACTGTGCCTACCGCCACCGCTGTGCCCCTCCTCCCGGTCCGGTCACCACGGCCCACCGCAAGAGCCGGCTCCCAATCCCCGGAAGACGCTCCTCGCCGACGACGTCGGGCGGTGACGACCTGCCTCGTTCGCAGCCGCTTTCGCGGCGGTGGACACCGTCTCGCAGACCGTCGGCCGAGTCCAGCGGGCAGCCGGAGCGCTCCTGGAGGGATCCTTCAGCCCGCTGCGGCTGCTGGTCGCCCTGATTCTCAGCGGAGCCGCGTGCTGGGGCTTCCTGGCCCTGGTGGATCTGGCCGCACGGCGCAGAGGCACCCGCTCGCAGCAGGGTGGTGATCGCCGCTGCGTGCGGTGGCTGGTACTGAGGGCCTTCCTGATTCCGTTGACCTGCTGGTCCCTGCTGTACGGGCACCTGTGGCCGATGGCCTCAATGAACGACACGGCCTGGATCCTGACGGACCCGTTCGGCGCCGGGGCCCAGCACCCCATCACCTACAGGCTGATGATCGTGGCCCTGTTCCGGCTGGGGCGCCTGGTCGGGGGCGACCTGACCGGCGTCGTGCTGCTGTCGGTAGGACAGATGCTGTTGTGGGCGACCTGCGTGAGCGGTCTCGTCGTGTTCCTGGACCGCAAGGGGGCCTCACGCGGAGTGACCGGTTCTCTCATCGCATACTGCGCACTGATGCCGCTGGTGGCCGACTACTCCTTCGCCGTGGTCAAGGACTCGGCCTTCTCACTGTTCGCCACTGCGCTCATCCCTGTGCTGCTGGCGGTACGTGCCGGAGTCGGGAGGATCCTGTCCAGCAGGAGCGGCATCGCCGTGGTCGTGGTGGTGCCGGCGGGCTTCGCGCTCATGCGCAGCAACGCCCTGCCGGTGGTTCTGATCGCCCTGGCGCTGGTGGTGTGGTGGTCGCGGGCACACCTGCGCCGGGCGTTGGCGGTCACCGCCCTCGCCCTCGTCATCATCGTTGTGCCCTCGGCCATGACGGCGCAGTCCCAGCACGCTGAGGAGGGCGTGGGCATCCCGTTGCAGATGGTCGGGCACACCCTGACCCACGACGCCGGCTGCCTGCCACCGGCCAGCCGCCAGGTCTTCGACAGCATCCTGTCCCCCGAGGCCTGGAAGCGGGCCTACCGGCCTTCCAGCGTCGACCCGGTCAAGGACTCCCCGGCCTTCAACAGGACCTACCTCGATACGCACCGCGGCCAGTTCCTCTCCGCGTGGGGACGGGCACTGGTGGCGTGCCCACGCCCCTTCGTCACCGGTTTCCTCGTGCATACCGGCAACCTGTGGCGCTTCGACGCCGACCCGATCGGCACCGAGGGGCAGTCCCGTTTCGTCTCCGTGGTCTCGAACCACCCGGCCGACCGCGATCAGCTGATCCGCGACTACGCCCGCGTCGGTGTCGTCAGCCACTCGATCCTGCCGAAGCCCTGGCAACCGGTGGCGGAGGCCGCCGTGCGGGCCATGGAGGTCATGCCGGGCCCGGGAACCTGGATGTGGGTGGTGGCTCTGAGCGTGGTCGGCTTCGTCTACGCCGGGCGGCGAGAGTGGGTGGCGATCTACGCACCCGTGATCCTGCTGTGGGCAACGCTCATGGTTGCGGCTCCCACCGTCACGCCGTTCCGCTACACGGCGCCCCTCATCATGGTCGCGCCGATCGGCCTCGCGGTTCTGCTGGGCACCGACCGCACCGCTTGGGAGGACTGAGAACCAGGCTGTTCGCCGCGTCAGTCGCAGGCGGTGATGCGCCACAGGGTGACGGTGCCGTCCGGCGTGCGGTCGATCTCCTCGAGGTACTGGTGGGGCAGCCGGTCCAGGGCCTGCCCCCACAGCGGCTCGCGGCCGCCACCGGTGGCGCCGTCGGGCACCGTGCTGTCGGTGTAGTAGTAGCGCACGCCCCGCTGCTTGAGGATGCTGCACACCCGCGGATTCGACCCGATCTCGTGGAGGTGGCGTCCCAGCCAGCCCAGGTCCTGCGCGGGTGGTTCCGGCCTGGAGGGATAGACCACCCTCACCCCGGCCACGCTCCACAGGTAGGCACTCCCGTTCGAGGGATTCCCCAGGACGACGGCGTCAGCGGGCAGGGTCGAGGGAGCACGGCGGATGAGGGCGAGCTCCCTCATCACTGAGCATGGTGCCCGTAGACGATGCGCGAGGGTCGTGGATGGACCGGAGGATCTCCGTCTTGAGGCTCCAGCGACAGGCGGGGGCCAGGACGAGCGAGGCCAGGAGCAGGCAGGCCGGCACGTTGCGCCTCGCAAGCATGCCTGCCCGACGTCGCGCTGAGGGGCCGCTGCGGGCGGTCATCAGGGTGAGGGCGGAGGTCCCCTCAGCACTCTCCTCCGCCTCGTCCACGCCCCTCCCCAGCGGCGCTGCGCCTCGGCGACTCCCCAGGCGGCCAGGACGAGCACTCCGATCGTGACCAGTGGCATGATGCGGGCCCGCTGGGTGTACCAGGGCCCGGCCAGGGCTCGCAGCGGCCACTGCGGGCCGGCCGCCAGCAGGATGAGGACGATGGCCAGACCGGTCCCCGCGCACCAGCGCCGCATCCCCGGCGTCCGCCAGGCCGAGACCGCCCCGAGCAGGGCGAGACCAGTCACCACGGCGTTGCCCAGGTACCAGGGGTGTACGTGGCCAGGAGCGGGTGGTCGGTGAGGACCGCCCAGGTCGTCTCGGGCAGGGTTCCCGCCGGGGCGCGGGTGAGCCATGACCGAGGCCAGGGAGGAGCGCATCACCCAGGCGCCCGCGGCGACGACGATCACTCCACCGGCCGCGCCCCCCAGCAGTGCGGCTCGTTGGGCCCCACCGCGACGCCACCAGCGGGTGAGAAGCGGCATGAACGAGGCCAGAGCCACCGGGCCGCCGAGAACGGCGAGGTTGAACAGTCCGGCGCCGTGGGCGGTCACGACGCCGATACTGGCCAGCGCCGCCATGGCCAGCGCACCGGCCCGGACGGCGGGACCCTCGCCTTACCAGGAGCGCAGGCCCTGACAACGAGGGCCAGTGCCCCGGGCAGGACGGCGAGGCTCAAGGCATAGGGCCAGGTGCTGGTCAGGAGCAGCAGAAGGACTCACTACCGAGCCGGACAGCGCTGTACCGGCAGCGAGGACGACGCCGTCGGCAGCGGTCGTGGAGGAGCGGATGCGGCCAAGCACCTCGCGCAGCAACGCCGCCACGCCCAGTGGCCAGATCAGTCCGGCGGTGACCAGCACCAGGACATTGGCGCCGACGACGACGCTCCCGGGCAGGAGGACCGCCAGGGCGTGCCAGCCGGTCGGGTAGTAGCCGACGGCACCGTCGTACATGGAGGCCAGCCCGCCGAGCGGTGAGGCATCGCCCTCCTGGCGCATGAAGGCAACGGCGGAGAGGTGGAAGACGGCGTCGGAGGCCTGGGGCGGCGACTGCGGGCCACGGGTGCCGATGAGGGCGGGCAGGACCGTCATGAGGCCGGAGAACCCGACAGCCCCGGCCACCAGCCTGGTGTCCCGGCGGCTGAGGGCCGACGGCATCAGGACGGTGCCGGCACCGCCAGGACGGGCTCCGTCGCGCGAGCGCCCCCCGGAGCGGGTCAGGAGGGCCCCGAGGATCACCCCGGCCACCCACAGCCACCCGGCGGGCCCGAGGAGGAGGTCGCCCCTGCCCCAGCGGATGCCGAGCGCCCCGGCGATCACCGTCCCCGGACCGACAAGTCCCAGAAAGAGCGCAGGGGCCGCCCCGATTCCGGTGATCCCGCGGATGCCCCAGGCACGGGCCACCTGCCACCCGGGGAACAGCGCCAGGGCGACCGCGACGACCACGGTGGGCCACACGGTCCACCAGGAGCCGTCACCGACCGGGCTCATCGCCGGAATCGAGCCGACCACCACGCTCAGAGCGCCTCCGGGGTCACTCGCCTCCGCCGATGGTCAGGCGCGGCACGCCGGTCCACTTGCCGGCGTCGGTGGCGCGGCGCCCGTCCAGCAGGAGGCGCAGCCCGGGCAGGTCGGCGGCGGTGAGCTCGCCGTACTCGGGGTGGTCGGCCTGGACGATGGCGACGTCGACCTGCTCCCCCAGGTGGTAGGGGGTCCAGCCGAAGCCGGCCAGCTCGTCGTCGGTGTACATCGGGTCGTGGACGAGGACCTCGGCGCCGGCCTCACGCAGGGCCTCCACGGTGGGGAAGACACCGGAGAAGGCGGTCTCCTTGACCTTGCCGCGGTAGGAGGCTCCCAGCACGACGACACGCAGTCCCTTGAGGGAACCGAGCACCTCGGTGGCCCGGCCCACCACGTAGGCGGGCATCGTGGCGTTGAAGGTGCGGGCGGTGCGCACCACGGAGGCGTCGGGGTCGGTGGACAGGTAGAGGCGCGGGTAGACCGGGATGCAGTGCCCGCCCACCGCGATGCCGGGGCGGTGGATGTGGGAGTAGGGCTGGGAGTTGCAGGCCTCGATGACGCGCTCGATGTCGAAGCCGGCCTTGTCCGCGTAGACGGCGAACTGGTTGGCCAGACCGATGTTGACGTCGCGGTAGGTGGTCTCGGCGAGCTTGGCCATCTCGGCGGCCTCGGCGGTGCCCATGTCCCACACGCCGTTGGGGCGGGGCAGGTCGTCGCGCTCGTCGAAGTCGAGGACGGACTCGTAGAAGGCGATGCCGGCCTGGGTGCCGGCCTCGTCCAGGCCGCCCACGAGCTTGGGGTAGCGGCGCAGGTCGGCGAAGACGCGGCCGGTGAGAACCCGCTCGGGGCTGAAGACGAGGTGGAAGTCCGTGCCCTCATTCAGGCCGCTGATCTCCTCGATCATGGGCTTGAAGCGGCCCCGCAGGGTGCCCACGGGCAGCGTGGTCTCGTAGGAGATGAGGGTGTTGGGGGTCAGGTGGGCGGCCAGGGAGCGGGTGGCGTCGTCCATCCAGGCGAAGTCCGGCTCCCAGGTGGCGTCGTTGACGAAGAGCGGCACGACCAGGACGATCGCGTCGGCGTCGGGGACGGCCTCGGCGTAGTCGGTGGTGGCGCGCAGAGCGCCGTTGCCGGTGGCGGGACTCAGCGCGGCGAGCTTTCTCGGCCAGGTGGGCCTCACCGGGGAAGGGCTCGGTTCCGGCGTTGACGGCCTCGACGACGGCGGGGTTGACATCGACTCGATGACCTCGTGGCCCTTGTCTGCGTACTGGACGGCCAGAGGCAGTCCGATCTTGCCCAGGGCGACGACGGCGATGCGCATACGGGTTGGTCCTTCCGACGGATCAGGCTGAGGCTCAGGTTGATGCTCAGGTGGCGGCTCGGGTAGCAGCCCTCCGTATGATACGGCGCTTACCATGTCCACATGCACGACTTGGACCACACGGACCGCACGGACACGTCCGCTCCCGGATACCGGCTCACCTGATGTCTCCGACGTGGACGCACAGTCCCTCGGGCCCTGAGTCCTCAGCGTCTCCGGAGTCTCCGGCGTCGCCCTCACCCCTGTCAGGCCCGCACCACCTGTGGCGACCGCTGCCGCCCAGGACCGGCGAGCTGGAGTCCTTGCGGCACGAGCAGCCCACCCGGCGCACGGGATCGTGGACCCTCATCGAGGCGGGTGACGGCGTCGTGCGCCTGACCACGGACCGCACCCGTTCCCACCACCTCCTCTTCACCCGCGCCGGTGACACCTGGGTCATCAGTGACGACCCTCAGGAGCTGCGCCGGCACGCTCCCGCCTGGGTCCGCGACGAGCAGGCCGCCGGTGTCTTCCTCCACGCGGGCTTCACGCCGGGGACACGGACGCTTGCCCATGAGGTGTACGCCACTCCTGCGGGCTCGGTGGTGGAGCTGCGGCCCGACGGGACCTGGAGCTGCCGCTCGTGGGAGACCTACCGCTACGACGCCGACCCGATCACGTCCCCTCAGGAGTTCGCGGGCGTCTTCCGCACCGCGCTCGACACCGCGGTCGAGCGCGTCCTTCAGGACACTGACGGCCGCCAGCTCCTCGTTCCCCTCTCCGGCGGGCTGGACTCCCGGCTGCTGGCCGTCTGGCTCAAGCGCCACGGGGCCCGTAACGTCGTGACCTTCACCTACGGGGTGCCGGGCAGCACCGAGGTCGCCATCTCCCGGGGCGTCGCCGAGGCTCTCGGGATGGACTGGTTCACGGTCGACCTGGACCCCGCCGAGGTGGCTCGCACCTGGGCCGGACCCGACGGCGTCGGCTTCCAGAAGCGCACCTGGGGCCTGACCTCCCTGCCGCACGTCCAGGACTGGTACGCCTGCTCCGGATGCGCCGGGACGCCCTGATCGACACTGACGCGGTTTTCCTGCCCGGTCACACGATCGTCGGGAATATGCATGACGAGCACCTGCTCGAGGGCCGACCATCGCGCAACGACGTGCTCGCCGCCGTGGCCCGGCACCACTCGCTGCTCCAGGGCGACCGCAACGCGTGGCGACACCTGCCCCTGCTGCGCCGGGCGGTGATGCAAGGCGCCCAGGAGGTCTCCTTCCCGACGCGTCGGAACGAGGACCTGGCCGGAAGCGGACGCTCCATCCAGGAGCTCCTGGAGTGGGTGAACCTCCAGGAGCGCCAGGCCAAGTACATCAACGAGTCGTTGAAGGCCTACGAGGCCTTCGGATACGGCTGGGCGCTGCCGATGCTCGACACCGAGCTCTGGCGCACCTGGCTGCGGGGATCGGAGGAGCTGACCGCCACTCGCGACTGGTACGCGCAGTTCACGGCGGAGGCCTACGCCGAGGCGACGGGCACCGCCTCGCAGCTCTTCGAGGCGCCGGCGGCTCGGATCCCCGCCGGGCCACGGCGCCTGCTCATGGCGGCACTGACCGTCACCGGCACCCGCACGGCCCTGGCACGAGCAGTCTCCATGAGGACCATGCTTCACCATCCCATGGCCTTCGAGGCGTTCAACGCCCCCATGCCCCGCACGGAGCAGATCAGGCGCATGGCTCGGGGGGCCACCTCGACGGGCCTGTGGGCCCGACTGTTCCTGGAGGGGGCCTGGGGCACCGAGCCCGTCGTGCCCATGAGTACGGGCGACACGCAAGACATGGGCTGAGGCGCTCTCAGGGCACCTGCGGCTGTCAGCTGAGGCTGTCAGCCGCAGATGTCGATGCGCCACAGCGCGGCTGAGCCTCCGCTGTCGATGAGGGTGAATCCGCTGGAGGTGTCAACCCCGTACAGCCCGGGACGGATCTTGCTGAGCTGGGAGTTGTTGAAGCGAATGTCCTTGTCGGCGTAGAAGTAGCGGATCCCGTGCTGCTGAAGGATCTCGCACACGTGGGGGTCGGTGCGGATCTGGTTGAAGTGCTCGCGCAGGTAGATCCCGTCCTCGTCGTCGGCCGCCTGCCCCGGGAAGACCCACACGCTGCGCATACCGGTGAGGATGGGAATGTATCCCGTTCCAGCCACCGGGTCGCCGATGACGACGGCGTTGTCCGGCAGCTCCTCGGGGAGCCTGCGGATCATGTCGAGCTCGGCCTTGTCCGCGATGAAACGGGTGTCTCCGTGTACCGGCAGGTAGCCCTCGCGCACGTCGGAGGCGACGGCCTGGCTTCCGACCACCGTGGCGGGCGCGCACAGGACGACGATGATGCAGGCGGCCGCGGCCCGGGTCACCAGCGAGATCGTCGAGTCCGCCAGGCCGGTACGGGCCAGGACGCCGCGCAGGCCTGAGGCGATCCGGGCGGCGACCGGGGCGAGCCACGTGCGCAGAGCGTCCAGGGCGATGACGACGAGGAGCACGGCCAGGACAGCGGTCATCGCCTTGAGCCGGTGGGGGTTGCGGTAGAACAGGCCGGTGATCGATGAGAGCACCGGGATGGGGGCGATGGCGGCCAGGATGAGGGACATGCTGAGGACCCATGCCACCACGAGCTCCCAGCTCCGCCGCCGCCACAGGCAGATCGCAGCGCCCAGGACGCTCAGAATCGTCAACGGCATCTCAACCCACTCGATGGCCCAGCCGCCGAAGTAGTCCAGGGCGACGGGGATGAGGAGCTTGGTCACCAGGTTGCTCCAGTCCAGCTCGGTGTACCTGCCGAAGTGGTGCTGCTGGGGACCGGGGAGGAAGACGAAGGCGACGAGTGCGACCACCGCCAGCACGGCACCGATCCACCGGGCCGCAGCCTGACCGCGTCGCCCGCAGCGCCAGCTCCTGCTCCCCGAGCCCACCGCGTAGCACAGGATGATGCCGAACAGCGGCCACAGGAGCATTGCCGCCGCCGAGGTGTGGATGAGGCAGGACCCGACGAAGAAGGGGATGATGGCGCTCAGTGCCATGGCTGCGCGACCCAGTGCGCCCCGGCGGGATGCGCTCTGGTCACGAGCCGCCACCACCAGGAGGGTGCGGGCGCGTCGCCAGCACTCGATCGACATGGCGATGACGGCCGGGCACGTGGCCACCGCCATGCAGTAGGGCCACAGCGCGGCGCCGTAGGTGAGCCGCCAGGGGGAATACCGGAGCCAGAAGCGAGGCGGCCAGTGCCAGGTAGGGGGCCTGGCGGACCTTCGGCAGCGCGGTACGAGCCAGGTAGACCAGGCCGAGGTACCAAACCAGCGCCACCGCGAGCAGCAGGACGTTGTTGGCGATGAGTGTCTCGCGCCAGCTCCACGCGCCCAGGCTGGCGACCTGGTGCCACACGATCGGGTAGAAGCCCGCGTGGCTCGTCAGCCCGAACATGCCGGCGTTCGGGTTGAACATCGAGGCGTAGTCCTCACGCTCGATGATGGCGACCTGCATGTAGTGGTAGAGGGCGTCACCGCTCTGGGAGACGGCGTTCGGTGGGATCGTGAGGATGACGGGCAGTGCGGTGACGGCCCAGAACACCAGGACCGTCAGAAAGAGCCTGCGCTCGGCGCGTCCGCCATCGGTGCGCATGGTCATGCCCTCTCGCTGGTCCTCGGGCATGAGGAGGATCCCCGGGTCCCAGCGATCGATGAGACGCTTCATCGTGTACGCGGCAAGAGCCAGGATCGCGGTGGTCACCATGACGGGGATCCAGCCCCAGGGCTTGCCGACGGCGGCTTGGAAGAGCCCGTCGGCGGTCAGGACGAGGGCGCTGATGGTCGGGGCCAGCGCGACGGGACGGATCCCTCTCATCCCGGCGGCGCGCAGCACGAGCCATCCGACCCCGAAGAGCGCCGAAAGAAGCAGGACAGCGGTTGGCAGGGTGTTGAACCAGTCGACCAGGCTGTTGGTCACCAACGTTGTTCCTCACTCACTCGACGTACGTCACTGAACTCATCGACCTTCTTGCTCGCGTCATCGGCCCCGGCGATGATCTCCTGCACGATGCGGGCGGCGGACTGCCCCGTGGCACGCAGCGAACGGTGGTCCTCGACCCAGTCGTGGAAGCGCTGAGCCGTCGCGGGCCGCGCACCCGAGGCTGTCTCAGCATCGTAGACGTCCAGCGCCGTGCGCATGGCCTCGGCTACCGCCGCCGCGTCGTGCTCGGCCGCCCACCCCAGGTCGAAGTCGCGCAGGTCCGCGGACACCGGCCCGTCACCGGCGAAGAGCACCGGCGTGCCGCAGCCCAGAGCGGAGAGGACCTTGGTGGGGTAGGCGAAGTCGTATCCCCTGCCCGGGCTTGATGGACACCAGGGCCGCGGCGGCGCCCCGCTGCCATACGGCGGCCTCGGCCGCGGGCACGGCCGGGTGCATGATGACGGCCGGAGCGCCGTCGGCCCCCGCGGGCAGCTGGGAGGCGGCTTGAGTGATCTCCTGCCAGGCCGTTCCCCGGCCCAGGAAGAGCAGCTGGGCCTTCGGGTGAGTACGACGCACCTGAGCCAGGGCGTGAACGAAGACGTCGGCGCCCTGCCACTCCGACGCCGTTCCGGCGTAGACGAAGTACGGACCGCTCAGCCCGATCTGCTCGCGGTCCTGCTCGGAGGGAGTCGGACCGTGGGCGTCGAAGACAGCGGTGTCGATTCCGTTGGGCACGACCTGGATCCGCTGCGCCCAGGCGTCATCGTCCTCCACCGCGTGCACGAGCTCGGCGACGGACTGGGCGACTCCGTCATTGACGGCGATGACGCGCGCGGCCCCGCCGACGGCGAAGGCCTCGAGCCTCTCGACGGCCCGGACGACGACGCCGACGGCACCGGTGGAGGCGGCCGCCGCCGACCAGACGTCCGCGGCGTACCACATAGGGGAATCCTGCGCAGGGCCGCCACCGCCCGGACGACCGCACCGGTCGTCGGGGGCGGCTCAACGAGGATCGCCTCCGGCCGAGGGGCCGTCAGCAGTCTCAGGGCCAGGGGCAGATCGAAGGAGAGATAGGGCACGTAGCCGCGCAGGTAGCCCGAGGAGTCCCGCAGGACCGGCCAGCGGGAGACCCGGACCCCGTCAGGATCGGGGTCGGCCTGCGGCGCGTCGGCCGGGGCCCGGCTGGTGAGGACCCTCACCGCCACCCCATCGGCCGCCAGCGCCTTCTCCACGCTGTCGAGCCTGAAAGGACGCGGCAGCGGCCTCAGGCAGGTGGATGCGGGTAGCCACCAGGACACCGCCTCCTCGTCCGGAACGGGCGCACCGACGTGACGTCGCCGCCGTCGCCAGCGCAGCCGCGGTGCCACCGAGGACCAGAGCGCCCAGCGACGCTTTGAGAAGGGCCTCGTGCACTCATCGGATTCCTCCCGCTCGCAGCGCACGGGCCTGGGCGAGTCCGCCGGCCCGCACCGCCTCCATGTCCTTGGCGACCGTGCGAGCCCGGCTGAGCCAGGTGTGCTCCTGCCGAGCCTCCCGGGCCCGGCCGGCGGCCTCGGCGACCTCCTGGGGGTGTTTGAGGAGTCCACGCAGCAGCCCGGAGAGCTCGCTCGCGTCGTAGGGAGGGGTCCAGCCCGCGCCGGCGGCGCCCACGACCTCGGCGGCCAGGGTCCCCTGGGAGGCGATGACCGGTTTGCCGCGTCCGAGGTACTCATAGAGCTTGACCGGGGAGGCGAACTCCCGATACGGGTCGGGCTCGACGAACAGGACGCAGAGGTCCGCGCGCTCGTAGAGGGTGGAGAGCTCCTCTCCGGAACGGTGCACGACCTCGATCCGGCCGCCGGCCGCCTCTACCAGGTCGGCGTACTGGTCGCCGGCTGCCTCCCACTGGTCGGGGCGGGTGCAGATGGTCAGGCTGGTGCCGGGCACGTCACGGACGGCGCGCAGGCACTCCTGGAGCCGGTAGTGGCCGCCCAGTCCACCGATGTAGAGCAGGTGGAGCTCGCCATCGGCACGGGGCGAGGGCGCCTCGTCAATGATCTCGCAGCCCGGGGGCAGCGGGGCCATGCGCTCCTCGGGGAACCCGGGGACGTGGGCGCCCATCCGCATCGAGGGCAGGTAGAGGCGGTCGATGTAGCGGGAGTACCAGGCGAGGTCGTAGCGGTAGACGCAGCCCATGGCCGTGGCCACCGCGGTCCCGACCCGTTCGCGGTAGTCGGGGAAGGCCCAGTAGATGTCCCGGTAGAACAGGGACGTGGGCACGCCGTGGCGGTGCACCAGCCGCATGAGCGCCGGATCCACGAAGGGGTGGGGCGGGAGGTGACGCGGCTCGGTCAGCATGGTCGGGATGGTCGCGCACTCGGAGTAGAGGAACTCGATGCGCTCCCCGCCCCGGAGGCGGTCCCTCAGGGCTCTCAGGCGGCGGGATCGCTCCCGCGCCGAGCCGGTGACGTCCAGGACGGTGTAGCCGAGCTCCCGGAAGGCGTCGAGCATGCGCACGGGGCGGATACCGGAAGCCGACGACGCCTCCCGATCCAGGGGGAAGGGGGCGTGGTAGACGATCGCAGCCATACGGTGCCTTGCCTCCTTTAGGGGGTATCTCAGGAACCAGGCGCGGCCGCACCAGGCAGACAGAGCAGACAGACTCGAGCGCAAGTGATAGTACCATCGGCCGATCACAGTTCTGACACGACGTCGGCGAGCAGCGTCCTCGCAGTCGTAGTGAGGAACCGGGGCCGATGGCCGGCGAGGCACAGTCCTTTCAGTACCGTCTCAACGACACTCACGACCGTACGAAAAGGCGCGCGCATCCTCGATGCGCTGGTCTCCGATGGCACCGGAGCCTGCGGAGTCACGGTAGAGTCTCGGCCATGCGTGTCATGTCAGTAGTGGGCGCCCGGCCCCAGTTCGTCAAGCTAGCCCCGATCGACGCCGCTTTCCGAGAGGCCGGGATCGACCATGTGATTGTTCACACCGGGCAGCACTACGACCCGATGCTCTCCGACGTCTTCTTCAGCGACCTGGGGATCTCGGCTCCTGACGTCCACCTGGGAGTCGGCTCAGGATCGCACGGGGTGCAGACCGGCACGATGCTCGCGGCCATGGACGAGACCATCGAGACCCATCGCCCCGACTGGGTCCTGGTCTACGGGGACACGAACTCCACGCTGGCCGGTGCGCTGTCCGCCGTCAAGCTCCACGTGCCCATCGCCCACCTGGAGGCGGGCCTGCGGTCCTTCAACCGGGCCATGCCCGAGGAGATCAACCGGATCCTGACCGACCACGCCGCCGACCTGCTGCTGGCACCGACCGAGGTGGGGGCCGCTCACCTGGCCGACGAGGGGCTGGCCGAGCGGACCGTCGTCGTGGGCGACGTGATGACCGACATCCTGTTCTCGGTGCGCGACTCCGTCATCGACACCCCCCCCCGTCATGACCGAGCTGGACCTGCCCGAGGGCGGCTACTCGCTGGCCACCATCCACCGGGCGGAGAACACCGACGATCCCGAGCGCCTGCGCTCCATCCTGGAGTCGCTGGCGGCGGTCGATCACCCCGTGGTCCTCCTGGCCCATCCGCGTCTGGTGGCCAAGTGCGACGAGCACGGCATCACCCTGGGCGACTCGGGCAACCTGCGGATGCACCCGCCCCTGGCCTACCCCGAGCTCGTCGCCTCGACCCTGCACGCCCGCGGCGTGGTCACCGACTCCGGAGGCCTGCAGAAGGAGGCCTTCCTTCTGCGCGCGCCGTGCACCACGGTGCGTCCCCAGACCGAGTGGGTCGAGACCGTCAACCTGGGTTGGAACGTCCTGGTCGAGCCCGGTCAGGCCCTGGTGAGCGCCGCCTCCCGCCCAAGACCGACCGAGCCGGCCGAGGCCGATGCCCACCCCTACGGGGACGGCAACGCCGCCGCCCGAGTGGTCCAGGCCCTCACCGAGCACCTGGCCGGCTGATCGCCTCCGCACCGACTCCTTCAGCAGCATCATGCGCGTCACCATCGTCACCACCTGGTTCCCCACGAACCGCTCACCGGGCCTGGGGGTCTTCGTGGCACGCCACGCCGCCTCCATGGCGGCAGCCGGCCACGACATTCGTGTCGTCCACCTCGCCTCGGCCTCCGTCAACGACGGCGTGCGGCACGATCGAGTGATGGGCCTGCCCGTCGTCCGCCTGCCGATGACGCTGTCGCGGCCCCATGAGCTGCTCACAGCCAGGCGGGAGCTGGAGGCTCTGACTCGGGGCAGCGACGTCGTCCACACCCACGCGGTCTCCACCCTCCTGCCCTACGCCCTGGGCCGGCCCCACCAGCCGTGGCTCCACACGGAGCACTGGTCGGGGATCGCCCAGCGCGGCGCCGAGCTCGGCTCCCTGGGGCGGGCGGGCGCCCAGGTGGTCCTGCGTCTGGAGCGCAGGCCCGACGTCGTCACCACCGTCTCCGACCAGCTCGCCGCCGACCTGCGGGTCTATCGCCCCCGTGGCGAGATCCCTGACGGTTCCCCAACGAGGTCACCATGCCTGAGGATCCGGCGCCGCGCCGCAGCATCGAGCTGGGGCGCGACACGTTACGGATCATCGGCATCGGGGGGCTCATCGAGCGCAAGCGCCCGGACCTGGCCGTCGAGGTGGTCGCGGCGCTGGCGGAGCAGGGGGTGCCGGCCCGGCTGACCTGGGTGGGTGGCTGGTCCGCTGGCCGAGCGCTGCACCGATCTCGCTGAGAGCCTGGGCGTCGACCTGGAGCTGACCGGTCAGCTGCCGGGCGACCAGGTTCAGCAGGTCCTGGCCGACAGCGACCTCTTCCTCGTGCCCACGCTCGCGGAGACCTTCTTCCTGGGCGCCGCCGAGGCCGTCGCCGCCGGCCGGCCGGTGGTCACCAGTGACCGGGGGGCGCACACCAGCTTCCTGGATCCCTCGGTGACCGAGATCGTCAGTCAGGACGACCCCGCCACGTGGGCGAGGGCCGTCGTCGACGTCATGGGACGTTGCACGGACCGCACGGCGCGCGACATCCAGGACACGCTGCCGCGGGCCTTCTCCCCCAGCGAGGTGGCACGCGCCTACAGTCGCGCCTACGAGACCGCCATCACTGAGTACTCCCGGCACTCCCGGCACTCCGGTGATCTCGCCGCACGCCTGCTCGTAGAGCTCCCGACAGGCCTTGACGAAGGTCGCCTCCCCGAACCGCTGGCGAGCACGGGCCCGGATGGCCCTCGGGGCAGTAGCCCCCGGCGCGGATGGAGTCGGTCACCCGGGTGAGCGCCTCGGTCAGGGAGGCGACGAGGGCCTCGTCGTCCGCCTGGGCCGCAGCGGGCAGGACGAGGCCGGTCTCGGGCTCGACCATGAAGCGTCCCGCCCAGGTGGGCGTGGCGACGCAGGCCAGTCCCAGGGCCTGGGCCTCGGCCAGGACGGTGCCCCCGGCCTCGACCTCGCTGGCCAGGACGAAGACGTCACTGGCGGCCATGAGTCCGCCGACCTCGTCGTGGGGCACCCGGCCGGTGAAGGTGGAGGTCTGCTCGATGCCCTCGGCCCGGGCCAGCTCTCTGAGGGGCTCGATCTCGTGGGTCTCCCCTCCGACGAGGAGCAGCCGCGTGGGCTCACGCCCGGCGGCGAGATCGGCGCGGGCCAGTCGGGCGACGGCGCGGATGGTCTCCTCAGGGCGCTTGTTACGCCCCAGGTGGGAGACGTGGCAGACAGTCAGTGCCCTGGCACTGTCGCCCTGGCGATCCTGGTCGGCGGGCCTGGGGACATCGAAGACCTCGTCGTTGACCGGCAGGGCGATGCTCCTCCACTCCCCGAGCCGCCAGTAGTCCCGCAGGGCCTCGGCGAAGGGGGTGGAGACGACGGCTCGTCCTCCGGCTCGTTTCAGGTCGCGCCGCAGGGCCCGATACCGCCACCCGTGCACGTTGCGGTCCGTCGAGCTGGGACGGTGCTCGGTGATGGCCAGTCCTGCGTCCCAGTGCTCGGCGGCGTAGCGGCCGACGTGGATGCCGGTGAACACCGAGTGGGCGTGCACGACGTCGGGATTCACCCATGCCCTCGCCATTGCCGGGCGACTCGGGCAGATTGCGGATGGTCTCCTCATAGAGCCGCACCGCTCGGGCGGCCACCGCGCGAGCCGCCACCCGGTCGCCGGGCAGGGCGCCCTTGGGGATCGTGGGCACCGTGCCGCGCACGACGACGATCCCCTCCTCGACATCCGCCGTCAGCTCGCGGCGCGCCTGCCAGAAGGAGACCGGCTCCAGGGCGATGACGCCCACTCGCATCCCGCCGCGCTGAAGCATGCGCGCCTGGTCGCGGAAGAAGGATCCGTTGTGGGGGCGGTTTCCGTCCGGGTACCACGAGGGAGTGAGGACGACGTGCACGTCACTGCTCCTCATCGTGAGAATCGGTCGCGGGCACGGAGGCGGAGGGCTCGGGCTCACCGGCGGCCTCGTAGTGCCCCTCATTGGCCTCCGATGCCGGGGGGCGCGAGTCGAAGCCGCGGGCTGCGGCGTCGGCCATGAGGATCTGTCCCACGAGGATGACGCACATGATGGCACCCAGGACGTAGGTGGTCGTCAGCAGCGAGTACGGGCTGAGCCAGAGCCAGGCCAGGGGGACGGCGGCGTAGACCACCGAGAAGATCAGCATCCAGTCCTGGTTCTCGGTGACGACGAAGAGGTTGGACAGGGGCGAGGTGACCAGCAGGATGAACAGCCAGGGGGTCAGGGCCCGGGCGAAGTCACCCGACTCGACCCACTGGCTGCCGAAGAGCAGGGGGAAGAGCCACGGCGAGACGATGAAGAGCAGGGCGAAGGGAATGGTCCCGATCATGAGGACCCGCTTGATGACCTGACGCACCAGCGGGCGCATCTGTCCGGGCTGCAGCGTGGCGAGCTTGTGGAAGAAGACCTGGCCCACGGCGGCGTTGATGAGGGCCAACGGAACCTCCAGGCAGGTCCAAGCCAGGTTGAACTGCCCCAGGCTGGCCACCGAGTAGGAGCCCACGAGCAGGTTGATGCCGTTGAGCCGCACGGCGTCGACGAAAGGCGTTGAGGCCGTTGAGCAGCGGCATGCGCCGGTAGCGGCGGGCGACCTGCCACAGGCTGGGAGCCTCGGGCGGCAGCGGCCGGTGCAGCGGCTTGGCCTTGCGCCCCAGGTTGACGAAGGCCCAGAGCTGACCGATCGTCTGACCGAGCAGCAGGCCTCCGACACTGACCATCCCCGCCGCCCCCAGGACGAGCTGGCCGAGGGACTGCCCGACCTGCTGCTCGACCCGGTTGATCGAGATCGTCCGGTAGTCCGACTGGCGGTTGTACCAGTACTGGAGGAGCTGAACCGTCGACAGCAGCAGCGTGGTCAGGCCCAGCAGCGGCATCCAGGCGGCGACATCGTTCCCCCACTGCCGGGCGATCAGCGGCTTGAGGAGGAGGGCCGCGACGCTCGTGACCACCGAGACCACCACGATGGACACCATTCCCAGCCGGGCGCAGGCCAGGGCCCAGGCGTCCTTCTTGGGCAGCATGATCGTCATGTCGTAGCGCAGCGCCGCGACGGCAGTGATGATCAAGACGATCGAGGTGTAGCGCGTCAGCTGACCGCGGTCCGCATCGGAGAAGATGCGGGTGAGGACCATCGTCATGCCGAAGACGATGGCCTGGGCGGTGGCCGTCCCGCTGACCAGTGTCAGGACGTGGCGCAGGAACGGGGAGGACTCCATGACCGAGCGGACCCGGGCGAGCACTCCCGCCACGGGCCCGCTCGATGCGACTGACCGGTTCAGAGCTCGACCGTCCGGTTCTCGCTCGCCGAGGTCAGCACCGCCTCGACGACGTTGAGCGTGGCCACGCCCTCGTCCATGGTGACGTGGCGCTGGGCCACGCCGCGCACGGCGTCGCGGAAGCTCTCCTGCTCCAGGGCCAGCGGCTCACGCTTGGGGATCGCGTAGCGGATGACGTCGCCCTCGCTGACCCCCCGGAAGGCGGCGACCTGGTCCCAGGTGGAGGCCACGGTGCCGTTGGCGTGGAAGGTGAGGTCCCCGGTGAGGGTGTCCGCCACGAAGGCGCCCTTCTCCCCGGTGACGATCGTGACGCGCTCCTTGAAGGGCGTGAGCCAGTTGACCTGGTGGCTGACGATGATGCCGCCCTCCAGCAGACCGGTGGCCACCATCATGTCCTCGGTCTGACGGCCGGAGCGGTGCGCGACCTGTGCGGACACGGAGGTGTAGTGGGCGCCGGCGACCCAGGCGGTCAGGTCGATGTCGTGGGTGGCCAGGTCCTTGACGACGCCGACGTCGCTGATGCGGGCCGGGAAGGGGCCCTGGCGGCGGGTGAGGACCTGGTAGACCTCGCCGAGCTCGCCGGCGTCGAGGCGCTCGCGCAGCTCCCGCAGGGCGGGTTGCAGCGCTCGACGTAGCCGACGGCGCCCACCAGGCCCCGCTCGGCGAAGGCGGCGGCCACGCGGCGGCCCGCGGCGGCGTCGTGGGCGATGGGCTTCTCCACCATGGTGTGCACGCCGGCCTCGGCCAGGGCCAGGGCGACGTCCTCGTGGTAGACGGTGGGGACGGCCACCATGGCGGCGTCCAGTCCGGCGTCGATGAGGGCGTGGACGTCGGGCAGGACCGCCAGCTCACCGGCGACGCCGAAGCGGTCGCCGCCGGGATCGGCGACGGCCACGAGATCCATCCCCTCGGTGGCACGAATGACCCGGGCGTGGTGACGCCCCATGGAGCCCAGGCCGATGAGACCCACGCGCAGCGGGTTGTCCGTTGTGCCCTTGTCCGGCAGGTGCTGGACCGCGGGCAGCCCGGTCGTCGTGGCCTGGCCGTCGAAGGCGACGTTCTCACCCATGTCAGCACCTGCCTTGACGGTGGCGGCCACGGCCTGGCCGATGCGCTCCAGGTCCGCCTCGCTCAGGGAGGGGTGCACCGGCAGGGAGAGGCACTCGCGGGCGGCCTTCTCGGTTCCGGGCAGCTCGAGGCCCTCGGCGTAGTGGGCCAGGGACGCCAGGCGGTGGTTGGGAATCGGGTAGTAGACGCCGCTACCGACCTGCCACTCCTCGCGCAGGGCGGCCTGGACGGCGTCGCGCTCGGCGCCCGTGGCCCCCTCGAGGCGGATCGTGTACTGGTGGTAGACGTGCGTGTAGCCCTCGGGGATGAAGGGGGTGACGACGCCGTCGACACCCGCCAGCAGCTCGTTGAGGCGCGCGGCGTTGGCCTGGCGGGCAGCGGTCCAGCCGGCCAGCTTGGTCAGCTGGACGCGGCCGACGGCGGCGGCCACGTCCGTCATACGGTTGTTGAGGCCCACCAGCTCGTTGGCGTACTGCTGCTCCATGCCCTGGTTGCGGATGAGGCGGCAGCGGCGGGCCAGCTCGGCGTCGGCCGTGGTGATCATGCCGCCCTCGAGGCTGGTCATGTTCTTGGTGGGGTAGAAGGAGAAGGCGCCCCAGGCCCCGAATGCGCCCACGGGCCTGCCGTCGATGGAGGCGCCGTGCGCCTGGGCGCAGTCCTCGAGGACGACCAGGCCGTGGCGCTCGGCGATGGCGAGGATCTCAGGCATGTTGGCGGGCAGACCGTAGAGGTGGACCACCTCGATGGCCGCCGTGCGCTCGGTGATGGAGGCCTCGATGCTGGCGGGGTCCAGGGTGAAGGTCACCGGGTCGATGTCGGCGAAGACCGGCACGGCGCCGCTGATGGCCACCGAGTTGCCGGTGGCGGCGAAGGTGAAGGAGGGGACGATGACCTCCGGGGCCCCTCCGGCGCGCTCCTGGAGCTCAGTGGCCAGCGTCGCCACGTGCTGGGCCGAGGTGCCGGAGTTGACGGCCACGCAGTGGGCGCCGTCGACGACCTGGGCGGAGAACTCCTCCTCGAAGGCCTTGACCTGGGGCCCCTGGACGACCATGCCCGAGGCGAGGACGGCGTCGACGGCGTCGCGCTCCTCCTGCCCGATGATCGGCTTGGCTGCTGGGATGAACTCGAGTGACATCAGTGGGTGACCTCTCGGATGGTGGTGGATTCGGAGCTGGACTGCGTGCCGTTCCCAGTACCGGGCTCGGCATCGGACTGCTCGTACAGGGTCCCGGTGACGGGCAGCGCCAGCGCGAGGGCGCCGTCGGGGCCGGGGTCGGCGGGAACAAAGGGGCTCGCCGGCGCGCCCGACCCAGCCGATGCGGCGGGCTGGGACCCCGGCGACCAGGGCGTGGGCGGGAACGTCCTCGTGACCACGGCGCCGGCGGCCACCGTGGCCCAGGCACCGACACGCACCGGGGCGACGCACACGGCGCGGGCACCGATCGATGCGCCCTCGTCGATGGTGACTCCCACGGGCTCCCAGTCGGCGGCGGACTTGAGCGAGCCGTCGGGGTTGACGGCCCGGGGGAAGTGGTCGTTGGTCAGCGTGACCGCGGGGCCGATGAAGACCCCGTCGGCCAGACGGGCCGGCTCGTAGACGAGGGCGTAGTTCTGCACCTTGCAGCTGTCCCCCATGACGACGCCCTCGCCGATGTAGGCGCCGCGTCCCACGATGCAGTCCCGTCCGAGGACGGCGTGCTCACGGACCTGCGCGAGGTGCCAGATGCTGGTGCCCTCTCCGAGCACGGCGTCCTCGGAGACATCAGCGGACGGGGCGATGCGGGTGGCCACGGCGACTCCTGTGCGGGCGGCTCGGACCGCCCTGACGATCGTACGATTCCGGTCAACCTGGTGGCTGCCGGAAGCCGTGCCGCTCCGGTCGCCGGGGGCGGCGGGCGCTGCACGACCCTGCCCCATCCCTGGGGACTCCTCCTCACGAGACGACGCCTGGGCACGCCCCGAACGAGACCTACCCCCACCAACACCGACCGCCCCGCCTCCCGCAAGAGGGCTGACACCAACTCATCGCGTGCAAGAATGCGGAGGTGACTACCTCCAACGCAACGCAGACCGGGGAGCCCACCCCGGTGTCCCCGGTCACCGACACCTGGCTCGTCATTCCCTTGTACAACGAGGCGACCGTCGTGCGCGAGGTCATCTCCCAGGCTCGCAAGATCTTCCCTTACGTCGTCGTCGTCGACGACGGCTCCAAGGACGCCTCGGCCCAGGAGGCCGCAGCCGCGGGGGCCGTCGTCGTGCGCCACCCGGTCAACCTGGGTCAGGGCGCAGCGCTGCAGACGGGCTTCTCCTACGTCCTGGAGAAGACCAACGCCGACTACATCGTCACTTTCGACGCCGACGGCCAGCACTCCACCACGGACGCCGCCGCCATGGTCGCGGCGGCGCGCGATGAGGGGCTCGCCGTCGTCCTCGGCTCACGCTTCCTTGAGGGCCCCTCCCCGGTGGGCTGGCTCAAACGGGTCGTCCTGCGCACGGCGGCGGCCGTCAGCTCGCACACCTCCGGCATGCGTCTGACCGATGCCCACAACGGCCTGCGGGTGATCCGCCGCGACGTCCTGGCGCAGCTCGACCTCAAGCAGAACCGGATGGCGCACGCCAGCGAGATCATTCGCGAGATCGGCGCCACCGGCATGCCCTGGCGCGAGTTCCGGTACACATCGTCTACACCGACTACTCCCGCTCCAAGGGCCAGTCCCTGTGGAACTCGGTCAACATCCTGGTCGACCTGCTCTTCACCTGAGCCCGACCTGAGCCCGACACGGAAGGCACAGCCCATGACTCATCAGTTTGCCGCCCAGGTCACGCCGATCACGAACCACCAGTTCTACATCCAGGCCGCCCTGATCCTGGCCGTGATCGCCGTCGGCTGGATGATGCTGCGCACCCCCGGCGGGGCCCGTCATATGGCCGCCCGGAGGCTGGTCACCCTGGCCTTCGTGGCCTTCGCCGTCTTCAACATCACCTTCCCCTGGGTGATGAGCTCGATCGCGCACCGGATGGGAGTCGGGCGAGGCACCGACTTCCTGCTATACGCCCTGGTGATCGCCTTCCTGGCGCAGATCCTCTCCTCCTTCCGACGCAACAGCGCCCGAGAAGCGGCAGATCACTCACCTGGCCCGGCGCATCGCCCTGGACAACGCGCCCGAGCCGCCCGCTGCAGCACGACTCACCCCTGCGACTCACGACTGAGCACTGAGCACACGGCGCCCGGAGGGCGTCGTGCACTCTCCCTTCAGCGCCGGGAGGCGAGGACCTCGAGCTCTTCCGCAGGTGCAGCCCGCCGGAGAGCAGCCAGCGCACCGGCGCCTGCCACGGGGAGTCGTAGACGCCGCAGAGGTAGTGCCGAGCGGAGGCGTGGTGCGCCCGGATCATCTTCTCCGGACGCGCCTTCCAGCTGGCCCCCTGCTCGTGGATGACGACGGAGTCGTTCACCTGCACGTTGAGCCAGCCGGCTCGCCCGACCCGCTCCCCCAGGTCCACGTCCTCGAAGAACATGAAGTAGTCGTCATCGAAGCCCTTCAGGCGTCTCCAGGCGGCGGCGGGCAGCAGCAGGCAGGCACCGGAGAGCCAGCCCACTGTCCGGGTCCCGTCGCAGCCCCCCTGTCCGGCAGTGTGATAGGCGGCGGAGAAGGGGTTGGCCGGCCAGATCCTGCCCAGAACGGCGTGCCCTGCACCCTTGACCAGGGAGGGCAGGGCGCGCCCGGAGGGGTAGACGGTGCCGTCGGGGTTGAGCAGGAGGGGCCCCAGGCAGCCGGCCGCCGGATTGGCCAGACCTGCATCGATGAGGGCGTCGAGACTCCCCGGTTTCCAGACGAGATCGGGATTGGCCACCACGATCCAGTCCTCCTCCAGGTCCGCGGCCGCAAGGTTGGCGCCCGCCCCGTAACCGAGGTTGGTGCCGTCCCCGACGACACGCGCCCCGTGGCGCTGAGCGGCAGCGGTGACGACATCGTGCTCGGTGCCGTTGTCCGCGATGACGACGACGAGCCGACGCGCCGTCGCCGCGGCCAAGGAGGCCAGGAAGCGCTCCAGCTCCTCGCCCGGATTGAAGGCGACCGTCACCACTCGCACACTCTGCTCGTCGGGGGCACCGGCTGCTGATGCACCGACGGGGTCCGAGTCCGATCGCCCACCCGGTTGGCGGATATCTCCACCCGTCTCCACATCACCCCTCCCTCCAGTCGAGGCGGCGGCCGGAGCCCCTGAGCGCTCCTCTACCTGATCCGAAGCGCTGAGGGGAGTGGCCGAGGTACTGGTCGGCGTGGGTTTCGCAACACTGGTCACGGAGAGAGCCTAGCCCTGTTACCCGTGTGAGAGGCTTCACCCCTCATTGGGTAAATCTCATGCAACAGGTGTAGGGAGGCCCATATGGATCTCCTCCCTCATTCCCTATGATCGCTTCCGTGCCTCAGTTCAGTAAGCCGCGCGCGCGGCACTCCTCCAAAGAGCTCGGACGCCGTCTGGCCCGCAGAGCAGGGCTCAGCCTGCTCGCGGTAACGATCTTCGTCGTCTCCGCCGCGGGCTTCGCGTGGCACAACATCCAGTCGCGGATCACGTGGTTCAACGTCGACAGCCTTCTCTCCGAGGACGACCGGCCCGGCACCAAGCCGCCGGACAGCTACGAGGGTCGAGCCGTCAACCTCCTGATCCTGGGCACCGACTCCCGCGCGGGGAACAACAACGTGGACGGATCACAGGGCAGCGAGGACGTCGCCTCGGCCCGCTCCGACACGGCGCTGGTCATGCACATCTCCGCCGACCGCAAGCGCGTCGACGCCGTCTCCATCCCTCGCGACACGCTGGTGGACATCCCCGAGTGCACGACTCTCGATGGTGGGAAGACCGAAGCCAGTGAGGACGCGCCGTTCAACTCCGCCTTCGCCAAGGGAGCCGGAGACAGCGACGACAAGAAGGCCATTGCCTCCGGGGCCGCCTGCACCTGGAAGACCGTGGAGACGATGACGCCCTTCCGCATCGATGACTTCATCGTCGTCGACTTCTCCGGCCTGTCCAAGGTGGTCGACTCCCTCGGGGGCGTCCACGTGCAGGTGGATGAGGCCATCGACGACACCGAGTACACCGGTTTCAAGCTCGACGCGGGCTGCCAGAAGCTGAACGGCGAGAACGCCCTGCAGTACGCCCGTGTCCGGCACGGGGTGAGTGACGGCTCGGACATCTCCCGTATTGCCCGCCAGCAGAACCTCATGAGGGCCATGGCCTCCAAGGCCCTGTCCTCCAACCTCCTCACGCAGTCCAGCTTCCTGACCAGCACCCTGGAGACGCTCACCACGTCCGAGCGCATCGGTCAGATCAGCAACCTGTCAGGCTTGGCCTACTCCATTCAGGGCATCGGCGTCGACAAGATCAACTTCATCACCATGCCGAACGAGCCCGCAGCCGACCCGAACCAGGTGGTTGCCACCGAGGGCGCCAAGAAGGTCTGGAAGGCCCTCGGGGACGACAAGCCCGTCCCCTCCGACACCACCGCCCCCGCCTCGTCGGACGCAGGCGCCACAGCGGACGGCTCCGCCTCGGAGGGCGGCGAGTCCTCCGAGTCCTCCGAGTCATCATCGACCCCACCACGGCCGCCCCGACGCAGGCACCCGGCGACCCAGGCCCCCGAAGGCGAGCGCTCCCCAGCAGCAACCCGCCACGAAACCCAACCACCCCAGCCTGCCCCGCCTGAGGCAGAATCATCGGTGTGACTCCGACAGACGACTCACTCCCACCCTCGATCACCCCCGGCTCCGACGGAGGCAGGGTCTCCGCGCCGGCAGCGCCCCATCGATGCCGTCAATCAGCGCAGCCGCGAGCGCGGGGAGGCACCCGGTGGAGAGGACACCGCCCAGCCCACCGACGTCGCCGGAGGCTCCCCGCGCCGCCCGTCATCGACCTCTGGTACCCGCCGACCCCAGCGACACTCAGTCCTGGGTCGTCAGGACAGCGACGAGCAGCAGGCCTCGGCCCAGTCCGCCTCTGAGCGAACGGGCCAGCAGCCACCCTCGGTCCAACCCCGGCGCCCAGCCGCCCCGTCTCAACGAGGCAGCCGCGCCTGGGCCGGGTCGAGTGCGGTCCCCTTGGAACCGGATGCCGACGGACGCAGTGCCGCATCCGGCCCGGAGCGCACACAGGCGATGCCTGTGCGACGCGGCACCTACCCCGTAGGCTCCCAGAGCCCGCAGTCCCCGCATGAGCCCGTTCCAGGCGGGCCGGAGCTCAAGCCCGAGCAGCCGCGGCAGCCGAAGCACTCCCGGCCGCGATGGCGCCGGATCCTGGGCTGGACGGTCGTCGTCATCGTCGTCGTCCTCGCACTGATCGCAGCGCGGGTCGCCTGGCTGTGGAACGACGTCTCCTCCCAGCTCCACCGCGTCGACGCCCTGTCCGGGGCGGCGGACACCCCGGGCGAGACCTGGCTCATCGTGGGGTCGGACGCGCGCGGCGGCGCCGTCCAGGACGAGACCGAGGGAGCACGCGCCGACTCCGTCATGCTGCTGCACAAGGCGGAGAACGGGCAGACGAGTCTGACCTCCCTGCCGCGCGACACCTTCGTGGACATCCCCGAGCTCGGGGAGAACAAGATCAATGCCGCCTACACCGGCGGACCCAAGCTGCTGGTCCAGACCGTGGAGAAGCTCTCCGGGCTGACTGTGGACCACTATGTGGGAGGTCGGCATGACCGGAGTGTCCCAGATGGTCGACGCCGTCGGCGGGGTCGACGTGTGCTGGCCCTACTCCGTCGTCGACGAGGACTCGGGAATGGTCTGGGACGTCTCCCAGGGCGAGTGCCAGACAGTGGACGGGACGAAGGCACTGGCCTACTCCCGGATGCGCAAGTCGGACCCGACTGGCGATGTTGGGCGCGGTCAGCGCCAGCGCGCCGTCATCTCGGCGGTGGTCTCCAAGGCGGCCTCACCGTCCACCATCTTCTCCTTCTCCCGGCAGGACGCGCTGGTCGACGCCGGTACGGATGTCCTCACGGTGGATCAGAGCGCCAGCACCATGAGCATCGCCCAGATGGTCTTGGCCTTCCGATCAGCCTCCGGCAGCGGTCTGACCGGCGCTCCCGCCCATTGAGGACACCGCCTACTCCCCCGAGGATGCCGATATTGGCGAAACGGTGCTGCTGCGGGACACAACCGCACCGGACTTCTTCGCCAAGGTGCGCGACGGGAAGCTGACGGCGGCGGACTTCAACCAGTTCTGACGCTGGGATCCGCGCAGAGGGAGGGTGGGCCGACACCTCATGATCGAGGTGTCGGCCCACCCTCCCTCTCAGGTCTGCTCCGGTCCGGGGACCGCTCAGCCGAGGTGGGGCCGGTTGGGGTCGGCCTGCCAGGAGCTGTAGGAGGAGGCGACGATGTCGTCCAGGTCGTGCTCGGCCCTCCATCCCAGGACCTCACCGATGCGGGTGGCGTTGCCGATGAGCTGGGGCGGGTCACCGGCGCGGCGGGCGAGCTCCTCAGGCTCCAGGTCCAGACCCGTGGAGGCGATGACCTTGGAGACGACCTCCCGCACCGAGGCGCCCTGGCCGGTGCCGACGTTGAAGACGTGCTCGGCCATCTCCTGGCCGCCGGCCAGGTAGTCCAGGGCCGCGATGTGAGCGACCGCCAGGTCCTTGACGTGGATGTAGTCGCGCACACAGGTGCCGTCGGGGGTGGGGTAGTCGGTGCCGAAGATCTTGGGGGTCTCGCCCTTGGCGAGACGGTCGAGGACCATGGGGATGAGATTGAGGGTGGCCATGTCGCCCAGGTCGTCCCAGCCGGCACCAGCGACATTGAAGTAGCGCAGACCGGCCCAGCGCAGCCCCCAGGCCTTCTCGGCGTCAGCCATCATCCACTCCCCGATGAGCTTGGTCTCGCCGTAGGGGTTGATGGGGCGGCAGTCGATGTCCCTCGGGCACGACCTCCACCGGGGGCATGCCGTAGACGGCCGCCGAGGAGGAGAAGATCATCTGGTTGACGCCGGCCGTCTCCATGGCCAGCAGCATGTTCGCCAGGCCTCCGACGTTCTGCTGGTAGTACCAGGCGGGGCGCTCCACGGACTCGCCCACCTGCTTGCGGGCGGCGAAGTGGATGACAGCGGTGACGCCTCGCGAGCTCATGACCTCAGCGAGGCTCTCGGGGGCCTGACCGCTGGCGACGTCGAGCTCGACGAGGGAGGCCCCCTTGACTCGCTCCGGCGTCCCGTAGGACAGGTCATCGACGACGACGACCTCCTCCCCGCGCTCGAGGAGAAGTCGGACCACGTGCGCGCCGATGTAGCCGGCGCCTCCAGCAACGAGAATGCTCATGCCCACAGTCTACCCACACTCGCTCAGAAACGAACAGAAACGAACGTGAGATCCATGCGTCAGCGCGTTCCTCCCCAACACCCCCTCGCAGCTGTAAACCCGTGTACACTAACACCACAACACCCCCCAGGCCTCTCGCTCATCAGAGCACGCCCAAATCGGGGGTTTTACATACCAACACCCTACAATTGGAGGATGAATCCTCCAGGTCAACATTACGATAAACCAGCGCTCAATGAGAACGACCTCATTGAGCGCTACATTGAACTGCGACTCATCATCACGGACCGAAATCGCACCGCCAGGTACCTCCGACATATCGGATACTATCGACTCTCCCCCTACACAATCCCCTTCCAAGCCAACCGAACCACCCACTCCTTCAGACCGGACACCACCTTCGACGACATCCTCCATATCTATGTGTTCGATCGACAACTGCGCCTCCTGACAATGGACGCACTTGAACGCGTCGAGGTCGCAGTGCGTGCCGCAGTGTCCAACACGATGTCAACACACGGCGAAGGCGGAGCCTTCTGGTACCAAAATGCCTCCAACTACCAAAACCGCAGAGGATACTCCGCAACGATTGAGCGCATCGAGGACCTCACAAGACGCGAGCGGCAACATACCTCCTCGGATCGCGGCGAACAGGCGGATCGCCTCCACTACCCAGATGCACTCTCGCACTACCTTGCCACCTACTCGTCTCCAGCGACACCGCCGTCCTGGCTCGTCATCGAACTACTCACCGCCGGTGAGCTTCAACATCTTTACGCCAGCCTGCCCCTCAAGTATCGTAAAATAATTGCTCGGGAGCTCAACCTCCCTGACCAGGTGCTGCAGTCTTGGCTTAAAGACCTACGTGAGGGTGCGCAACATCTGCGCCCATCACGGACGCCTCTGGAACAGATTCCTTGGCGTTTATCCAGCAATCCCAAAGAGCAGGACCGTCCGCTGGCTCACCGAACGCAGCGCCTTTGATACCGGCAACCCAGGAGCCCTAGAACGAAAGAGGCTCTACCCCGTTCTCGTCTCTCTCAGTCGATCCTGTTCACCATCAGCCCGCACTCGACGTGGGCTCTGAGACTGCGCAATCTTTTAAGCAGGTACCAGCACATCCCACTGAATGCCCTGGGTATGAAGACCAACTGGGACGCAGACAGATTCTGGCATGAGGCCTTCGAATCCGGCTCCCGACACGGTCAGCAGCCTTCGCACACTTCGTGCGGACGGTCGACCATCAATCCTGCAGGCGCTCGCGCAGGGCGGCGCCCTTGGCGTGGGCGACCTCGCTGAGGTCCTTCTGGAAGGCTCGCATGGCGGCACCCAGGCGGGCGGCCTCCTGCCCCTGACCGGACGCGAGGATGCGCACCGCCAGCAGCCCAGCGTTACGGGCCCCGCCGATGGAGACCGTGGCCACTGGGACGCCGGCCGGCATCTGCACGATGGACAGCAGAGAGTCCATGCCGTCGAGGTACTTCAGCGGCACCGGCACCCCGATCACCGGCAGCTCGGTGACGGCCGCCAGCATCCCGGGCAGGTGCGCCGCTCCCCCGGCACCGGCGATGATGACGCGCAGCCCCCTCTCGGCGGCAGCGCGCCCGTAGTCGATCATCTCGGCGGGCATGCGGTGGGCGGAGACGACGTCGGCCTCGTAGGCCACCTGGAACTCATCGAGGACCTCGGCGGCGGCCCCCATGACCGGCCAGTCCGAGTCCGACCCCATGACGATGCCGACCACCGGCCGCCCCGCCTCTGCCGTCCCCGGCGTCGTTGCGCTGACCTCGCTCATGAATGTCCTCCCTAGTCTTCCGTGTACTGCACCATGCCCTGACATGCCCTGACGTATCCGGCTCAGGCGTCCCCGCGCAGGATGGCGACGGCCCCGCGCGCCTGCTCAACGACGTCGGCGACCTCCTGGCCGGGCCGACCGTCATGGTGACGTGCCCGAGCTTGCGTCCCGCCCGCCACTGCTTGCCGTAGAGGTGGATCCGGGCGTCGGGATGAGCGCCCATGGCCCGGGCCAGGGCATCAGCCCCCGGCTCGTGCCGGCCGCCGATGAGGTTGACCATGACAGTGGTGGGCGCTGTGGCCTCCGTGGCCCCCAGCGGCAGGTCGAGAACCGCCCGCAGGTGCTGGGCGAACTGGCTGGTGACGGCCCCGTCCTGGGTCCAGTGACCGGAGTTGTGGGGACGCATCGCCAGCTCGTTGACGTACAGGCGCGTGGGCTCCCCGAAGGTCTCCACGGCGAAGAGCTCGACGGCGAGCACCCCGGTCACCCCGGCATGCTCGGCGACCGCGCGGCCGATGAGCTCGGCCTCCTCGACGGCGACCGAGTCGAGACCGGGGGCCGGCGCCAGCACCTCAGCGCACATGCCGTCCTCCTGAACCGTCTGGGCCACCGGCCACACCGCCACCTGGCCGCTGGGGGTGCGGGCCAGCAGGACGGCGAGCTCACGGGTGAAGGGGATCGCCTGCTCCACGAGGAGACTGGTCACCGCAGCCCCTCCGAGGCTGCCTCCCCCACCGGTTCCACGGCCATCACTCTGGCCGGCGCGGGCCCGGGCCACCGAGGCGATCCACTCGGCGGCCTCCCCTCACGCAGGGACTCGGCGCTGTGCACCAGCAGGACCCCGTGGCCGTCGTAGCCTCCGCGCGGCGTCTTGAGCACCACGGGCCAGCCGTGCTCGCCGGCAAAGGCCTCAACGGCGTCGGTCATCTGCTCAGCGCTCTCCTGCTGCGGTCCGCCGACCTCCGCCCAGGCGGGCTGCGGGAGCCCGACCCGACTCATCATCCGCCGCATGGCGAGCTTGTCGCGCGCCAGGGTCAGGGCCTGCGGGGTGGGCTGGACGCTGACTCCCTCGGACTGGAGCCGCTCCAGGAGGGCCGAGTCCTGGTGCTCGTGCTCGAAGGTGAGGACCGCAGCCGGCTCCCCTCCCGGCCCGTCAGTACCGTCCCCGGCGACGACGGCGCGCACGGCCGCCTCATCGTCGGCGGCCCCCACGGGGGCATCCGGGGTCACTTGTCCGGTGGACCCGTCCGCGGCTTCCACCAGTGCCCTGAGGTGAATACCCAGAGCACTGGCCTCCTCCTGCATCATGCGGGCCAGCTGCCCGCCTCCGATCACGGCGACGATGGGTGCGCTCACACCCCTAGGCTACTCGCTCGCCGCTCGTCCTCACCGCAGCGTCCAGACCGTAGGGTGGGGGCGTGACGTCACCCGCCGCAGAGTCCTCCACCGCCCAGCAGGCCCCGCCCTCGCCTCCGACGCACAGCGCTCCCTCCGGTCCGCGCCGCTGGCTCCAGGTTCTGATGGTCTGGGCCGCGGCGAGTGTCTTGACCTTCGTCATCCTGCGGCTGGGCGCCCAGGACACACCCGCTACCCCGTGGGCCGGGGCCGCACCGTCCTGGGAGGAGCACATGCGCTTCTGGGACGCCGGTTGGTACAACCGGATCGTTGAGGAGGGCTATCCGGATCGGCTGCCCGTGGGTGCTGACGGGAGGGTCACCCAGAACACCTGGGCCTTCATGCCGCTCTTGAGCGGCCTGGCCTCCTTGCTCGGCTGGACCGGCTGGTCCTTCTACGTGCGTGCCACCATCGTGTCGATCCTGGCCTCGGCGGCAGCGGCGGTCGTCATGGACCGTTGGCTCTCGCCGCTGACAGGGAGGCGATCCTCCCTGTGGGCGGTGGCACTGGTCTGGTCCTCGCCGTGCGCCGCGGTCCTCCAGGTCCCCTACGCCGAGTCCCTGGGGCTGGTGCTGGTGGGGCTGACGCTGTGGCTGGCGAGCCGCGGGCGGGCGCTGGCTGCGACTCCCCTGGCGCTGGCTGCCTGCTTCGCCCGTCCTGTCGGTGTCCCGCTGGGGGCGGCGCTGGGGCTGTGGTGGCTCTGGGAGACGGCCTGCGCCCGGAGCTGGGTCCCACCCACCTGGTTCCCGCGTCTTCTGCCCGGTCACTCCCCTCAAAGCGCCGGGCGCGCGCAGGCGGCTGCTGGCGCTGGCACTGCTCACCTGCTCGGCGGCCCTGAGCTGGCCGATCATCGCCTGGCTGGTCACGGGCCGTCAGGATGCCTACACCGCCACTGAGACCTCCTGGCGCGGCGCGGACCTGGCGCCCGTCGTGCAGTGGGCGAACCGCTTGGGCGACTGGGTGGGCCCACATCTGGGCCCGGCCCTGCTGGTCGTCGTTCTGACCACGGTGGGCCTGCTGCTGAGCGCCCCGGGGCTGCGGGCTCTGGGGCCTGCGACCTGGTTCTGGTGCCTGGGCTACCTGCTCTACCTCCTGGTCTTCTTCGACCCGACGACGTCGGTGCTGCGGCTCCTGCTGCCCCTGGCCCCGGCGGGCTGGGCGCTGGCCGCGGCGGCCGGCACCACCCGCAGGCGGCTGGCTCTGCTGACGGCCTGCGTGACCGGCCAGCTGTTCTGGGTCTCATGGGTGTGGGACCTGGGCAGCGTCAGTGTTCACTGGGTTCCGTGAGCAGCCTCGGCTTGCACGACCTGACCGCGATCGGCATAGGATGCCCGCCATGACGCGATCCTCCGGCAATTCCTTGGCGCAGAGGCTCATCGCCCTCATCAAGGAGTTCATGCAGTTCGGCATGGTGGGCGCTGCGGCCTACGTGATCGACGTCGGCCTGTTCAACCTGCTCCAGCACGGCCCTACCGGTTTCCTCTCCGGTCACCCGAACTCCGCTCAGCTGATGGCATCCTCGATCGCGACCGTCTTCTCCTGGATCGCGAACCGCTACTGGACCTACCGGGGCCGCACCCAGAAGAACGTTGCCCGCGAGGCGACCCTGTTCGTCCTGGCCAACCTGGGCGGCATCGCCATCACGCAGTTCTGCCTGCTCTTCACCCATCACGTCCTGGGACTGACCTCACCGCTGGCGGACAATATTGCGGCCTACGTCGTCGGCTTCGGCCTGGGAACGGCATTCCGCTTCGTCTTCTACCACTACATCGTCTTCACCGGGCACAAGGACCACTCCCCCCGGTGACGACGATACCGACAGCACCAGTCCCCAGGGGCAGGCGGGCAGTGGGACCGAGCCCCGTGCCGTCCCCGTCTCGGTACGCCCCTGAAGCCCAGGCAGGACCGGCGCAGTCGGCGGCGACATCCGAGGTGCCCGATTCCACAGCCCGGAGGGGATCGCTCTCACGGCATGGCTGCCGGGGCACCGTTTAGCCTTGCACGGTGACTGCCCTGACCGCCTTGGCACCGGCGCTGAACCTGCCTGCCGCCCTCCCCTCCGCCCACGCACCGATGCTCGGCCCCGAGTGGCTCGATGCCACCTTCATCATCAAAGCCTTCGTCGGCTGGATCGGCCCCTGGGCCATTGTCGGCGTCATGCTTGTCATCTTCGCCGAGACCGGCCTGCTCGTCGGCTTCTTCCTGCCCGGTGACTCACTGCTGTTCACCCTGGGGATGTTCGTGGCCATCGGCGAGACCAACCCGGCCGAAGGAGTTCCCGTCCCCATCTGGGTGGCTGCCCCCCTCGTGTGGCTCGCGGCCATTGCCGGCAACCAGACCGGCTACCTCATCGGCCGCAAGGCGGGACCCGCGATCTTCAACAAGCCCGACTCACGCCTGTTCAAGCAGGAGTACGTGGACCGCACCTCGGACTTCTTCGAGCGCCACGGCGGCAAGGCCGTCACCTTGGCTCAGTTCGTGCCGATCGTACGCACCTTCACGCCCGTCATCGCCGGTGTCGGCAAGATGAACTACCGGCACTTCATCACCTTCAACATCCTGGGAGCCACATTCTGGGCCTTCGGCATCACCTGGCTGGGCTACTTCCTGGGAACGATCAAGTGGATCCAGGACAACATCGACGCCATGATCCTGGTGATCGTCTTCATCTCGGTGGCTCCGATGCTCATCTCCGGTATCTCGCAGTTCATCAAGTCCCGCCGCCAGAAGTCCTGACACCTCTCCACTCCGGACGCCTCCAGTGGACGCACCATGAACTCCCCGGGTTCTGTCCCGAAGCCCGTGGTGCGTCCTCGCCGTTCCGCCAGTGGCCAGCAGCGGGTCAGAAGCGGCGACGCCGTCCCACCGAGACCAGTGCGCCCTGAGGCAGGACGTTGTTGGGGTCCAGGGACTTGGGGACGGCATTGAGCAGGATGGAGAAGACCGCCGGGCTGCGCTGGGACAGCTCGATGCGGCCGCCGTCGGCCTCGACGAGATCCTTGGCCAGCGCCAGTCCGACGCCGGTGGAGCCGTAGCCGGAGACGTGCCGCTCGAAGACATGCGGTGCGATGTCCTCGGCCACGCCCTCACCCTCGTCGGTGATATCGATGAAGACCGCGTGACCGCCGTTGGCGCTGCGTACACTCACCGACGTTGTCCCGGCCCCGTAGCGCAGGGAGTTCTCGATGACAGTGGCCAGTACCTGGGCCAGGGACCCGGGTGTAGCTAGGACCGGGTGGCTGATCTCGTCGGAGAAGGTGATGGTGCGTCCGGCCTGCTCGAAGGCCGGTTCCCACTCCTCGCGCTGCTGAGCGAAGATGTCCTTGAGGTGAAGAGCCTCCGTGGTCCCACCTCCGCTGCGGCGCGAGACCTTGAGCAGGTCCTCGACGACGCCGGTGAGCCTCTCGACCTGCTCCAGGCAGGCATGGGCCTCGGCTCGCACCTCCTCCTCGCCGGCGAGCAGCTCGATCTCCTCCAGGCGCAGCGACAGGCTGGTCAGCGGCGTGCGCAGCTGGTGGGAGGCGTCGGAGGCGAACTGACGCTCAGCGGCGATACGCCCGGCCACACGCTCGGCCGAGCGCACGAGCTCGGCCTGGACCAGGTCGATCTCCTCGATCCCCGAGGAGCGCAGCCGAGGGCGCACCTGACCGCTGCCGAGCTGCTCGGCCTCGGCGGCCAGGTAGATGAGTGGGGCCGAGATGCGCCTGGACACCCGGGAGGCCACGACGGAGGCCGCCGTGAGCGCGGTGCCGGTGAGTACCAGGACCGTGAGGATGACCGTGCCGATAATGGTGACCCGGTCGCCGCTTCCGGCGGAGCGCAACGCGCTGACGATCCAGGCGCCTCCCAGTGGCAGCCCCAGCAGGAGGACAGCCACGCACACCGCCGACATCGTCATCGTCATGGAGTAACGACGCATGGCAAGTCCTCCTTCAGCCCCGATCAGCTCGTCGAGGCGGCTGCGGAACCCAGCACCCTCCCGGGAGGCCCTCCCGGTCAGCGGCTCAGCCGGCGGTCAGAAGGTAGCCGTCCTCCTGGGCCAGCAGAAGCGCGGGGCTGTCCTCATCGTCACCGAGCTTGCGACGCAGCCAGGTCACGTGCATCTGAAGGGTCTGGGGACTCCCGGTGGGGTCCTCACCCCAGACCTCCTTGAGGATGTCCTCACCGGAGGCGACCTCGCCACCGGCGCGCACCAGGACCCGGAGCAGCTCGAACTCCCGGGTCGTCAGCTGCAGCTCGCGCGAGCCGACGAAGGCCCGGTGAGCGGCGACGTCGACCCGGACCTCTCCGACGCTCAGCTCATCCTCAGTGGCCTCCCCGAGGCGCGACGGACCTGAGCCCGCACGCGAGCCAGCAGCTCGGCCAGGCGGAAGGGCTTGGTGACGTAGTCATCGGCCCCCGCATCCAGACCGACGACGAGGTCGGAGTCCTCACTGCGCGCGGTGAGCATGAGGATCGGGATGGTCAGGCCCTGGGCCCGCACCTGACGGGCCACGTCCAGGCCGTCGATGTCCGGCAGTCCCAGGTCCAGGACGATGATGTCAGCGGCTGAGACCTCCTCAAGGGCGCCTTTACCGGTGCCATGAGTCAGGACCTCATAGCCCTCGCGTCCAAAGGCGCGGGCGAGGGGCTCGGAGATGGCGGGGTCGTCTTCGACGAGCAGAACAGTTGTCACATCCGCGATGTTAGGTGACGACGCCCCCCACCGCCATCGTCCCAGAGGTGGAGAAGATACCAAGACGTGACCACGGCCGGGGCGGTGACTCTTCACCCTCCCACATCTGGAACATGTTTTCGTGAAGATACCGCGGAAAAACTCGATTCGGAGTTGCCTCTTCAAGGGCTGAGCAGGCAAATAATCACGAGATGATAACGGAGCCGTCATCCTGGCTCCTGCGGCTCAGGGGCGGGTCGGTGAGGTCCTCTCCAGCGACCAGGGCACGATCTGCCCCAGCCCCTTGGCCACCACCTCATGGCACTGCCCCACCCGGTACCGATCCGCCTGAGGCGAGCGGAGAATGGCCATGGCGGTCGGCTCGTCCAGGCGGATGCTGCCGGGTTCGGCCGCGTCCACGAGCCGGGAGGCCAGATTGACGGTGGGACCGAAGACGTCACCGGAGCGGGAGATGACCCGTCCCTCGACGAGGCTGGCTCGAACCCGAATCGCATCCGGCCCCTTCTGGAGCTCGTCGACCAGAGCGGTGACGACGTCGGCGGCGATCAGCAGGTCATCGGAGATGTACATGACGGCGTCCCCGATCGTCTTGACCACCCGCGCTCCCCGGGAGGTGATGACATCCCTGGCCGTGTTCTCGAAGCCCTCGAGCATGTGGGTCAGGGCGGCCTTGCTCATGCCCTGAGCGCGCTGGGTGAAGGAGACGATGTCAACGAAGCCCAGGGAGCGGATGAGCGGGTAGAGGTCGGGGCCGGTGTCCTCTTCTGCCCCGGGTTGACACCTCAGCGTCGGTGCGCCCCAGGATGGAGGCCATGTGGCGGCGCCACACGTAGGTCAGCTGGCGCTCCAGAAGCTCCACGAGGCCGTCGATGCGGTCAAGGGCGACCAACCGGGCAGAGGTGTCATCCAGACCGAGACGCTCACTGAGGTCAGTGACGAAGGTCTCCAGCTCCCACAGGACCAGACGGTCCATGGTGTAGGACTGGGCCCTGAGAAGCTCGAGCACGCTGGCCGAGGCCAGGGAGGAGTCACTGGTCTCGTCCAGCAGTGCCACGGTGTCTTGAAGCGCGGCGACATCCTGCTCAGTGAAGTGGACCGCATCGGGCTTGACGTCAGCGAAGCCCATGGCACGCCAGAACTTCTGCGCCACCTCCACACTGGTTCCGGCCCGCTGAGCCACCTCGGTCAGAGTGAGGCTGGGGGGCGTCCCCAGCAGCAGGTACTCATGCCCCGTCAGGGTGGTCCGCTCTGCGGGGTCCATCTCAGCGACGCCCTCCCCCTCGCCACGACGGGCACCCTCTTGAGCCTTCTGCTGGGCGCCGCCCTCCTGGGAGTCCGGTGCGCGCCCCTCACTCGCTTGGCTGTCTAGTGTCACCCTGCCACAGTAGCGCAGATCACACGCCTATGCCCATTGAGCAACCGACCACACGGAGCCGTGACGGGTTCGCGATTATCACGGCGCCCGACACTCACGTCCCCACACGCACGAAGGTCACATCGCCCGCACGGACCTCGGCGTCACCGTCCTGGTTGCGCAGCACGAGCGCGGGGGTGACATCGACGGCCAGCCCGCTGAGCTCACCGTCAGGAGCCTGGACACTGACCCGCTTCTCCAGGGTTGTCAGCGCCGCGCGCAGCCGGCGCCCGAGTGCGCCGTCTCCGGCATCGACGTCTCCGCCGACCTCCTCCCACTGCCCGATGAGCCGGACCAGATGGTGGCCGGTCGCCGCGAGAACAGCCTCCGTGACGTCCTCGCGCGCAGCTGCGTCACCCGCGCCGACAGCACCGAGCGTGCGCAGGGAACCGGCCCAGGCCACCGGCAGGTCCTCCGCCTCCTGCCCGATGTTGACGCCGATGCCGAGGATGACCATCGGGGCCTGGTCGCGGTCGGAGGGAACCGCGTCGGGTGCGAGTCCCCCGGCGGGCTCCGGTACGACGAGCTCGCTGAGGACGCCGGCGATCTTGCGCGTGTCGTCCCAGCCGGGCACCGCGGGCACGGCTGCCGGGTCATCGGGCAGGGCGACGACGTCGTTGGGCCACTTGGTCCCCACCCGCCAGGGCAGGTCCTCGACGAGGGGAGCCACAGCGTCGCGGACGGCCAAGCCGCCCAGCAACGGCAGCCAGCCCAGGCGCTCAACGGGGACCAGGGGCCGCAGGACCACGGAGACCAGGAGGGCGCTGCCGTCGTCGGGGGTGACCCAGGCGCGCCCGGACCTCCCTCTGCCGGCGGTCTGCCTCAGAGCCCGGAGCGCCGACAGGTGCGGCCAGGCCCCGCACTCAGGCCCCAGGAGGGCCGCGCGCAGGTCGTCCTGAGTGGATCCTGTGACGGGAACGGTATCGAGACGCGAGAAGGGGGTGCCACCTGAGGTCATGATCCGAGCCTACCGGCCCGTATAGTCTGGCGGCGTGATCCTCCTGGCCTCGAAGTCATCCGGCCGCCTGGCCACCCTGCGAGCCGCCGGCGTCGAGCCGCTGGTGCGAGTCTCCACCGTCGACGAGGAGGCCGTGCTCGGCGAGCTGATTCAACGGCGCCGCGACGCCGGGCTGACAGCCCCGAGCGCCGCCGAGCAGGTGCAGGCCCTGGCTCGGGCCAAGGCGCTCGACGTCATGGCATCCACCGACCCGCAAGAGGCCGAGGTGGTCGTGGGCTGCGACTCCATGCTGGAGATCTCCGGCCAGGTCGTCGGCAAGCCCGCCGACGCCGCCCAGGCACGTGAGCGCTGGCAGATGATGAGCGGGGGCACCGGCACCCTGCACACCGGACACTTCCTGGTGCGCACCGCGGACGGCGCCATCGCCGAGGGGGTCAGCTCGGCCACCATCCGTTTCGGCTCCCCGACCCAGACCGAGATCGAGGCCTATATCGCCAGCGGAGAACCGCTGTGGTGCGCCGGAGCCTTCACCATCGACGGGCTGGGAGGCGCCTTCATCGAGGGGATCGACGGCGACCCCCACGGGGTCGTCGGGATCTCCCTGCCGCTGCTGCGCCGACTCCTGGCGGACCTGGAAGTGCTCTGGACAGACTTGTGGGCGCCGCCGCCGGTGTCGAAACCGACTGGCGACGCCCACTGATCACGCCGGCGGGCGCACAGGAGCGTCAGGACGCCGAAGCCGCCGAGAACCCGGAGGAGTCCGGGGCCTGGGCGATGACCCTCATGAGCTCGGCCATGACGACCTGCTGCTCACGGCTGAGGCGGTCGACGACGTGACGGCGCACGCCGTCAAGGTGCACCGGAGCCGCCTCACGCAGGAAGTCGAGACCCTCCTGGGTCAGCGTGCAGTTGACGCCGCGGCGGTCGGAGTCGCAGGAGCTGCGCTCGACGTATCCCACGTTCTCCAGGCGCCGGACCGTGTGGGTCAGCCGCGAGCGGGAGTGTGAGACGTGCTCGGCGAGAGTGGACATGCGCAGGGTCTGGTCGGGCGCCTCGGACAGGCGCACCAGGATCTCGTACTCGTGCATGGAGATGCCGCATCCGGCCTCGAGCTCACGGTTGAGACGGGCCGTGACGGAGGTGGAGGCCGCCAGGAAGGCCCGCCAGGCATCCATCTCGATCTCATCGAGTCGGCGGAAGCCCTCCTGCTCCAAGGAGTCGTTCTGCCCGCAGGTCGGGTGGGCTCCTGGCCGCAACCGCCCACCAGCCCACCACCGTGCTCGGGCGAACCCGCGGCACCGGCCGACTCCTGGGTGTAGGTGGCTTCAACGGCTTCCTGGTCGCTCTGAGTCCACGTCATCTCGGTTATCTCGACGTCCTCGGCGTAGGCCGTCGGCTCCACCATCGTCCGCTCTGCGGTAATCACCTTTATCGACTCCTCTCAGCACCGACCCTGGTAGGTCGCGAACCCTCAAGCGCGAACTTGTTGTCTGCCTTTGGCTTTCATACAAGCGCGGCTCCGCTTCTTTTTTATCACACTCGGTCGGAGCCTCAGCACTCCAGAACGGCGAACCACAACATCAGACAACCTTGAGAACATAGGACACACTCACACTTTTCCTTGCCAACAAGCGGATTCAGGAGGGTGGGGATCGCATGCGAAAACAATTCAGATACTGACTTCATGTCACCCTGACATACATCAGATTGACACCGAAATACCCACCTTTGTCACGTTATCATCCCCGTTGACCGATGATTGGGAAGTGACCGACTATTCGCTTCCATCCTCTCATCGCACAACCTTCTAGGCAACAATGAATCGCCATCAGAATTCCCTCCAGTAAGCAATCATTATTTCCTCATGCGGTGATAGGGGTGCGGGCGGTACCTGCGTCACCTCGGGCGGCGGACACGGAGGTGGGCATGGTCACCGGCGCCGCAGGATGGGCCGCGCCCCTGGACGATGTCTCCATTGGAGAGATCGACAGTGAGCGTCACCCATGGCTCACCCGCACTGCACTCGGACGCAGGAACATCAGCAGAACCAATGAATACAAGGCTTGTCTGCCGTAGAGACGAAGACTGGACGAGCGCGAGACTGATCGCTCCGAGCAGCAGGCCGTGAGCGACGACCTCATTGGAACCGGCCGACAGTCCGGCCTCGGCCGCTCTGCCGGGTAGGAGATGGATGGGGTTTCGATCCCCACTGACGTCTGCCCAGGAGGCGATATCAGCGTCAGTGAGCCGGTAGAACCCGGAGTCCGGCGGCGTATCAAATCCAGCTCCCGGGGCCGTGAGTTTTCCATGATCGACGGCGCCCTGTTGGGACGGCCGGGTACGGCGGGCGAGCTCGTGGGTCACGCACCAGCGCCGGCCCATCACCAGCACCTTGACGGTTGCCTGGATGAGCTCCCACCCCGCGCGCTCGACCTGCCGGATCGTTGCTCCATCGGGCGCAGCCGACTCCGCGATCGCCTCGGCTCCCGCCGGAGCTCGGACTCATCCGGCAACGGCGGTGCACCAGGCCCTCCCAGGCAACATCCCCCCGGCAGTCCCGCACCCACTCCTGGATCTGCTGCATGGCCTGCACAGCGGGGAGAATCGCCGTCGCTCCACGCAGAGCCTGGCGGTGAGTCTCACGGCTCGAGGACACGGAGGAGCCGGTTGCGAGCACCCCGCTCAGCACTGCTGCGAGCCGCTCGACGATGTCCTCGCCGGGGCTGATACCGTTCACCTGTCCGATGCTAGGCACCGACCTCGGGGAGACGGCGAAGCCCCACCGACATGGTGTCGACGGGGCTTGCTCCTCGGTCGCAAGGCGGTTGCGACCGGGATCGCTACGCGATTCTCAGCGGGTCTCGCGGTGCTCAGTGTGCTTGCCGCAGCGGGCGCAGAACTTGGCGATGCTGAGACGGTCGGGGGTGTTCCGACGGTTCTTCTTGGTGATGTAGTTGCGCTCCTTGCACTCCGAGCAGGCCAGAGTGATCTTGGGGCGAACGTCGGCGGACTTGCTGGCCACGTTTGTCTCCTCGTGTCGATCCTCGAGCATGCGACGGAACGCTGTACTCGAAAGCTTGCGTAGCGGGGGAGGGACTCGAACCCTCGACCTCACGATTATGAGTCGTGCGCTCTAACCAGCTGAGCTACCTCGCCATAGGAACACAATGGGGGCCAGTGGCCCCCGCTGTGAGAGCCCCGAAAGGGAATCGAACCCTTGACCTTCTCCTTACCATGGAGACGCTCTGCCGACTGAGCTATCGGGGCAACGAGCCGAATCGTAGGCAGATCCGAATCGCTCTGGCAATTCGTTCCACCGTGGCTTCGCTCACTGCGGCCTCACCGGGTGGCGAGGTGCGATCAACGAGTGATCGGCGTGGCGGGTGAGGGATTCGAACCCCCGTAGCATTACGCGGCTGATTTACAGTCAGCTCCCATTGGCCGCTCGGGCAACCCGCCTTGGCTCCACGCTCCGACCTCTCGGTCATCGCCTGGCGCCGTGGAAGAATAGCAAGGCAGCGGCGCCCGCGCCAATCGCCCCCGTAGGACCCTCCTCACAGAACAACCCGCCTAGACTCGGGTCGACTGAAGTCCCACCCCGGAAAGGACTGCCGCTATGGCCAACGACTCCTCCTTCGACGTCGTCTCCCGACTCGACCGCCAGGAGGTGGACAACGCCGTCAACCAGTGCGCCAAGGAGATCTCCCAGCGCTACGACTTCCGCGGCGTCGACGCCTCCGTGAGCCTGTCCGGCGACACCATCACCCTGGAGGCCAACACGGCCGAGCGGGTCATGGCGATCCTGGACGTCCTGGAGTCCAAGCTCTTCCGCCGCGGCGTCTCCCTCAAGGCCCTGGACCTGGGAGACAGGGAGCCGCGCCCCTCGGGCAAGATCTACCGTCTGGTCTGCCCGCTGCGCGAGGGACTCAGCCAGGATGTGGCCAAGAGGATCACCAAGGCGATCCGTGACGAGGGCCCCAAGAGCGTCAAGGCCACGATCCAGGGCGACGAGGTGCGCGTGACCTCCAAGTCCCGCGACGACCTCCAGAGCGTCATCGCCCTGCTGAAGGACCTCGACGTCGACGCCGCCCTTCAGTTCGTCAACTACCGCTGAGGCCGGCCGTCCCGGCTCTAGGCCGACAGCAGCGTCAGGACGGCCTTGACGCGGCGGTGGACGGCGGCGTCGGGCAGCAGCCCGAGCTTGGCGAAGATCCGCTGGGTGTGCTTCTCCACGGCCCCCTCGGTGACCACCATGATCTCGGCGATGCCGGCGTTGGTGTGACCCTCGGCCATGAGGGCCAGGACCTCCCGCTCGCGGGGCGTGAGCTCGGTGAGCGGGTCGTCGCGCCGGCCCCGCTGGAGGACCTGGGAGACGACGTCGGGGTCCAGGACGAGCTCGCCGCGCGCCACCCGCTCGACCGCGCCGAGGAAGGCGTCGATGTCACCGACCCGGTCCTTGAGGAGGTAGCCCAGGGCGCCACCGCCGTCGGCCAGGAGGTCGGGCAGGTAGCCGGCGACGACGTACTGGCTCAGCAGCAGGATGGGTGCCCCCGGCCACTGGGCGCGGATGCGGGTGGTGGCGCGCAGGCCCTCGTCGGTGTGGGAGGGCGGCATGCGGATGTCGGCGACGACGACGTCGGGGCGCAGCCGCAGGGCCTCACTCACGAGGGCGTCGCCGTCCCCCACTCCCCCGACGACCTCGTGTCCGCCGTCGGCCAGGATGAGTGCCAGCCCCTCGCGCAGGAGGACGGAGTCATCAGCAATCAGAACGCGCACGGGATCATCGCCTCCAGTGTGGTGGGCCCGCCGGTTGGGGACGTGACTGTGAGCCTACCGTCGACACCGCTGAGGCGCTCGACCAGGCCGGCCAGGCCGTGGCCCTTGGCGGTCGAGGCCCCGCCGATGCCGTTGTCGCTGACCCTCACCAGCAGTGCGCCGTCGACGACGCGGGCCTCGACACCGGCGGCCGTGGCCCCGGAGTGCTTGTTGAGGTTGGCCAGCGCCTCACTGACCACGAAGTAGGCGGCCTGGGAGACGTGGTCGGGCAGGTCCGGCAGCTCGGTGCTCACGGTGACGGGGACGGAGGAGCGGGTGGCGGCCTCGGTGATGGCGGCCGCCAGGCCACGGTCGATGAGGACCGGTGGGGCGATGCCGCGGGAGAGCTGGCGCAGCTCGTCGAGGGTCTGCTGGGTCTGATCCATGGCGCCCTGGATGATGGCCGACGCCGCTGCCGGGTCCTTCTCGGCCTGACGCTGGGCACGGGCCAGGTCCATGCGCAGGCGCACGAGGCGCTGCTGGGGGCCGTCGTGGATGTCGCGCTCCAGGCGGCGGCGGGTGTCGGCCTCGGCGCGCTGGACGGCGGCCCGGGAGGTCTGGAGGCGGCTGACCTCGCTGCGCCAGGAGAGCATGGCTCGGATGAGACCCGTCTGCATGGCGGCCAGGCCCCGCAGGACGGCGGGGGCGGTCAGGGAGAAGACGATGCCGCAGGTGAGGTCGAAACCGATGTCCCAGAACAGCTCCGGCTGCAGGCCCAGAAGATGGGCCAGTCCCTGACGCTGCTCCCACGGCCGGATCGAGGACCAGGTCGAGAGTGATATCGGCGATGGGGGCGAGGAGACCTGCCACGGCCAGGGCCAGCCACACGACGCTGATGATCCAGGTGATGAGGGAGACCGGGAAGTAGATGACGGTCCACAGCAGGTCCATCCAGCGCTGGGGGTCGCGCAGGCGCCGGAAGAGCCGGCGGCGCGCGGAGGACCCCGGCTCGGGCTCGAGGTAGCCGCCGGGCACCGGCTCGCGTCCGTCCACGCGTGCCACGGCGAGGCGGGCGATGTTGGCGAAGCCCCCGGCGATGCTCAGGTCGATGACGAGCACCAGCAGCCCCACCCAGATGATGGTGGTGACCACGCCGAGGGCGGTCAGCGGCACGACGAGGTAGAAGGCGAGCAGGCTCAGTGGCCCGCTGAGGAGGAGGAAGGTGGCGTCCCTGCCGAGTTGGCGGTAGCGCGCGGCCCATGCTGATCGGTTCATGCCTCATATCCTCCTCAGGCCTGGAATCGCGCCCAATCCTGCCACCTGGCGGAGCCTTGGTGGGGCTAGCCCGACACTGCCTTGAGCCCGAGGCGGCTCAGCCACCGAGCCGGGCAGTCAGGCTGTGGGCGAGCTCGTCGGCCCACCTCCTGTAGCGAGTCTCGCCGGGGCGGCTGAGGCAGTACAGGAGGTTGCCCAGGCGGTCGAGGAGCTCGTAGCCGTCGCGGCGGTCCACCAGCAGCCGTTGCGGGTCGGTGGCACCGGCATCCAGCGCATGCCGCGAGCGCCGGCCGTGGTGAGTACCGCGAGTAGCGCGAGTACTCAGTGACGAAGGCGGTGACGTCGTCGGGCGTCATGGGCAGGTACCAGGGCCCGCCGGTCACCCGGCCGCCGATGAGGGCCAGGTCCTTGGCGATGTCACCGGGCCCGGACCACTCGAAGTCGATGAGTCGTGGGAGGCCGTCGGGGCCGAGGATGACATTGGTGGCGACGGCGTCGCCGTGGATGAGCGGGTGGGTGGGGACCGTCTCGAAGGCCGGGGCGAGGCGGTCGAGCTCGCGGCGCCAGGCGGGCAGGAGCGCTCGGACGCGGGGGTCGGCAAGTGTCTCCGGGTGGTGCGCTCCCCACCAGGTCAGCAGCTCCTCCCCCTGCTCGCCGGCGCTCGGCACGAAGGCGGCCGACGGCGCGGTACCGGTGGCAAGGGCCTCGTGCAGGCGGGCGAGCTGGTGGGCGAGGACGGCCGCGAGCCGCCGGTTCCAGTCGGCGGCGCGCAGGGACCGGCCGGGGACGTGGGTGGTCACCATGTAGGGGGTGCCGAGCGGATTGTCACTACTGGTCTCCAAGGGCGACGGCGCTGGTTCCCAGCTCGGGCGGGACGCGTCTGAGGACCTCGAACTCGGTCTCCATGGAGCGGGGCATGTCGTGAGGCAGGTGCCGCGGAAGGCGCAGGACCCGGGTCCGCTCCCCGGAGCCGATTAGCCAGGCCGTGTAGCTCTCACCTGTCCCCTAGCCGCTCGACCGGTCCGGCCGTCATGCCGCGCAGCTCACCGGCATCGACGGCGGCCCTGACGCGCTGGGCGATGTCGTTGTCGGTTCCGGTCGGAGGCGGGGTGTCCGCTCCCCTGTCCACCATCACCTGACTCCGTCCGCGAGGCCGAGGTCGATGACGGCTCGGGCGGCCTCGGCGGCGGTGAGCCGGGCGGTGTCGAGGTGGAGGTCGGCCTCAGGCCAGGGGGCGTAGTCGCGGTGCGTGATCTCCTGCCAGGTCGGCGGCTCGAGGCCCTCAATATCGCCGGCCCGCTGCCGGGCGCGGCGCCGGTGCTCGGCCACGTCGGAGCAGATGAGCTCGACGGTAAGAAACCGGGCGTCCACGGCTGAGGCCGTCTCCTCCCACAGGCGGCGGGTGATGGGCAGCGGGTTGACGCACTCGACCAGGACGTCCCCGCCCGAGGCCAGGACGTCTCGAGCGACAGCGGCGGCCGCGTAGTATCCGGCGCCCGCGGGCATGCCGGGGAGCATCTCGCCACTGTCCCGCAGGGCCTGCTCGATGGAGTCGATGCGCAGCCAGGTCGGCGGCCGGCTCTGCGGCCGCGCCTGGGCCCGCAGGCTCAGGACCTCCCGGCACACGGCGGTCTTACCGACTGCCGGCAGCCCGCCGACGACGGTCAGGGGCATCCGTCAGTACCCGGCCATCTGCTCGAGGCGGGCGATGCGCTTGTCCATGGGCGGGTGGGTGGCGAAGAGGTTGCGCAGACTCCCGAAGGGGTTGGCGATCATCATGGAGGAGACCGGCTCGAGGCGGGGGTCCTGCCCCATGGGCACGCGCGAGATGCCCAGCTCGAGCTTGCTGAGCGCGCTGGCCAGGGCGAGCGGGTCGCGGGTGAGCTCGGCTCCGTCGTGGTCGGCGTCGTACTCGCGGGTCCGGGAGATGGCGAACTGGGTGATGGCGGCGGCCAGGGGCGCCAGGAGGGAGAGCAGCAGGACGGCGATGATGTTGCCGCCGTCCCGGTCGCGCCGGTTGCCGCCGCCGAACCACAGGGCCATGGTGGCCATCGAGGAGATGACGCCGGCGATGCCCGCAGCCACCGAGGAGGTGAGGATGTCGCGGTTGTAGACGTGGGAGAGCTCGTGGCCCAGGACGCCGCGCAGCTCGCGCTCGTTGAGGAGCTGAAGGATGCCCTGGGTGCAGCACACGGCGGCGTGCGAGGGGCTGCGGCCGGTGGCGAAGGCGTTGGGGCTCATCGTGGGGGCCACGTAGAGGCGCGGCATGGGTTGGCCGGCCGCGGCGGAGAGCTCACGCACAATGGCGTACATCTGGGGCTGCTGGTCCTCGGTGACCTCGATGGCGCCCATGGAGCGCACCGCGATCTTGTCGGAGTTCCAGAAGCCGAAGGCGGTCTGTGCCAGCCCGATGACCGGCGCGATGATCAGCCAGAGGGAGGAGCCGGTCCCCCGGGCCAGTGCGTAGCCGATCAGGAGGAGCAGGCTCCACATGCCGCCCAGGAGGACGACGGTCTTGAGACCGTTGTAGTGGTGAGTCCTTGTCATGGCTGGAGACTATGGGATGAACCTGTGTCTGGCCTATGTCCATCGGCGCGTGCGGCCATTGGCGGATCGAGGAATAACGGCGAGGATCCGTGCGGCTCAGACGGGCGCGGGCTCAGCCGCGCGGGACCACTCGAGCGCTGCTGAGGCCGCAGTCCAGGCAGCGCAGGGCATCGCGGAAGTCGTCGGGGTCGAAGGTGGTTCCCGGCGCCTCGCGCACGAGGGTCCAGTACTCCCCCGTCGAGTCGAGGACCGCGTACCCGGTGTCGCGGAAGCCGACCCGCTCGTAGAAGGAGAGCCGACGGCGTCGCTGCTCGGCGTTGTCGGCCTCGGCGATGACGGGTTCGATGTCCAGGACGATGGTGCAGCCGGGGTGACGGCGCTCGAGCTCGGCCAGGAGGCGGGTGCCCACGCCTCGGCCGCGGGCGGCGTCGTCGACGGCCAGGTAGAAGAGGTAGAGCAGTCGGGAGCCGGGGCGGCGCACGCTCCAGGTCAGGGCGACGGGGTCCGGTGAGGCCGCGTGGGCGGGTCCGGCGGGTTCGTCCCACCAGGCGACGAGGTCGATGCCGCGCCGCAGGCTGAGCAGGTGGATGAGTGCCCAGGGCAGGCGCTCATCCTCGGGGAAGGCGCGCAGGTAGAGGTCGTGCGCCCAGCGGTCGGTTCCGCTGGCGAAGCGGATGCGACGGGTTCTCACCGCTCAGCTCAGCAGGTCGGCGACGTCGGCCGTGGGGATGTTCAGGGCCTGGCCGACCCCGGCGGTGTAGAGCGTCCCGGCGTGGGTGCTCAGGCCGCGTGCGAGGTCAGGGCGCGCCGTGATGGCGCCGCGCCAGCCCTCGTCGGCCAGGGCCAGGGCGTAGGGCAGGGTCGCGTTGGTCAGCGCGTAGGTGGAGGTGTGCGGGACGGCTCCGGGCATGTTGGCCACGCAGTAGAAGATCTTGCCGTCCACCTCGAAGGTGGGCTCCGAGTGGGTGGTGGGGCGGGAGTCCTCGAAGCAGCCTCCCTGGTCGATGGCGATGTCGACCAGCACGCTGCCGGGCCGCATGGTCTCCACCATGGCACGCGTGACGAGGTTCGGGGTGCGGGCCCCGGGCAGGAGGACGGCGCCGATGACCAGGTCCGCCCCGGCGCAGGCCTGGGCCACGTCGAGCTCGGTGGAGAAGCGGGTACGAATGGCTCCGCCGTCGAGCTCCTCGATCCGACGCATGCGCAGCGGGTCGACATCGAAGACGGTGACGTCCGCGCCCATACCTGCGGCGACCCGCGCGGCGCTCAGTCCGGCGGTGCCTCCACCCAGGACGACAACGTTTCCGCGCCGCACCCCGGCGGCACCGCCCAGCAGGACGCCGGCCCCGCCGTGGGGGCGCAGCAGGGCCTCCGCGCCGACCTGGGCGGCCAGGCGGCCGGCGATCTCCGACATGGGGGCCAGGAGGGGGAGAGCACCGGCGTCGGTCTCGACGGTCTCGTAGGCGATGGAGGTGACCCGCTTGGTGAGCAGCTCCTCGGTCAGGGCCCGGTCCGCGGCCAGGTGGAGGTAGGTGAACAGCAGCAGATCAGGGCGCAGGAAGGGGTACTCCTGGGCAATCGGCTCCTTGACCTTGAGGATGAGCTCGGAGTCGGCCCACAGGCCGGGGACGTCATCGGTCATGACTGCGCCGGCGGCCGTGTACTCCGCATCGGGGATGGAGGCCCCCTCGCCGGCGCCGGCCTGGATGGTCACAGTGTGCCCGCGCCGGGTGAGTGCGTGAACACCGGCCGGCGTGATGGCGACCCGGAACTCGTTGTCCTTGATCTCGGTGGGAACGCCGATTCGCATGGTTCTGCCTTCGGGGTGGTTGTGAAGGGGTGGGGTGGCGCGTGTGGGCCGGGGGCCGGCGGCGGCAGCCGCCGACCACCGGTTCAGTCGGCCAGGCGGTGGGCGACGCGCTCGGGGACGCGGCCCGCCTCGGGCTGGCCGATGAGGTCCTCAGGAACCTCCGTGGAGCGGGAGATCGCAGTCATGGCGTCACGGGAGACGACCTTGACGCGCTCGCGCGGCTTGGAGTCCCCTCCGGTGACGACGACCTCACCGTAGCCCTCGCCGAGCTCGCGCTCGTAGGCGTCCAGCAGCTCCCAGCCCTCCCAGTTGGTGAAGGGGATGCCGCGGGACTCCAGCAGGGCGATGAGGGCGTCGTGGCCGACCTGGGCCTCGTCGGTGGTCTCGGCGTGCAGCAGGCCGGCGTTGGCGTCGGCCACGAGGTTGGTGATGGTCTCCTGCGCGTCGGACTTGGTGGAGCCGATGAGGCCCACGGGGCCGCGCCGGATCCAGCCGGTGGCGTACAGGCCGGTCAGGGGCTTGCCGTCCTCGCCGAGGACGCGGCCGCCCTCGTTGGGGACGACGTGCCGTTCGGCGTCGAAGGGGAGGCCCTCGATGGCGCTGGAGGCGTATCCGACGGCGCGGTAGACGGCCTGGACGGGCCAGTCGCGGTACTCGCCGGTGCCGGTGACGTTGCCGTCGCCGGTCAGGCGGGTGCGCTCGGTGCGCAGGCCGACGACGTGGCCGTCGTCGTCGGTGAGGACCTCGTGGGGGGCGGAGAAGAGGTGGATGTGGATGCGGTGGGAGGCGGTGAGGTCCTCCGGCTCCTGCATCGCGTAGCCCTCGAGGGCCTTGACGACCTGGCGCTGCTGGTTGGAGGAGGCCAGGGCCGCCTGCGAGCCCTCGTCGTACTCGAAGTCCTCCTCGTCGACGATGACGTCGACGTCGGGCTGCTTGCCGAGCTCGCGCAGCTCCAGCGGGGTGAACTTCACCTGGGCTGGGCCGCGGCGGCCGAAGACGTGCACGTCGGTGACCGGGGACTGCCGGAGGGTGGCGGCCACGTTCGCGGGGATCTCGGTGGTCATGAGGTCGTCGGCGTGCTTGGCCAGGACGCGGGCGATGTCCAGGGCGACGTTGCCGACGCCGATGACGGCGACCTCCTTGGCGCTCAGGTCCCAGGTGCGCGGGTGATCGGGGTGGCCGTCGTACCAGGAGACGAAGTCGGCGCCGCCGTAGCACTCGGGGGCGTCGACGCCGGGGATGTCGAGGGGGGCGTCGGTGTCGGCTCCGGTGGAGAAGATGATGGCGTCGTAGTGCTCGTGGAGCTCGGCCACCGAGATGTCGCGGCCGACCTCGACGTTGCCGATGAGCCGGATGTCCCCGCGCTGGAGGATCTTGTAGAGGGCCACGATGATCTGCTTGATGCGCGGGTGGTCGGGGGCGACGCCGTAGCGCACCAGCCCGTAGGGCGCAGGAAGCCGTTCGAACAGGTCGATACAGACGTCCAGGCCCGACTTCGAGAGGATGTCCGAGGCGTAGATGCCTGCGGGGCCTGCTCCGATGACGGCGACATTGAGAGGACGTGCGTTCACTGTTCTTCGTTCCTGATTCAGGGGACGTGGACGTGGCGCCCGCGTTGCCGCTGCCGGGAGGGCCGGTTGATCCGGTCCGGGGCGACGGCGATGACGGCGGGGCACCGCGGAACAGTCTATGGAGGAAGGGCGGCCCTCCCCAGGGCGCGGGCAACATCGCGGCTTTGAGCCGCGTCACGTCGGGGAGGGCGGGGTCGGATGAGCGGGTTCGGGTGGGCTGGTTTAGCGGGGCGGGGCGGGCCGTCCGAACCGAACGCCGCGAACCGGATCACCCGAGCTGAACGTCTCGGACCCGTTTCCCTGCACCTGGCTCACCCGCACCTGCTCACCCGAATCGGCCGCCTGAACCCGTATCCCCGCACCTGGCTCTCGAACCCGTATCCCTGAACTAGCCCACCCGGACCAGGCTTCCCGGACCGGCTTACCCAGCCGGTTGGCCGGTTCAGGTGGGCGGGTTTAGGGTGTTTGCTTCGGCTTGGGTGGGTTGGGGTGTGGGTGTGAGCCTGGCTGCGAGTGTCGCCCGGTTTCTGCGCCCCTGCGGCCAGGAAGGTTGTTGCTCTGGGTTTTCGTTGCTGTGCCGGGGATTCTGGATGGCTGCCCCTGGGTGCAGGGGAGCGGAGGGTCGGGCTATACTGTACATATGTTCGAAGGCGGTGTGCTTCCTCGTGTCCCGGCCGATGGCGCGGCCGGGACGCTGAGCGTGCCTGCCCAGGACCTGTCGGCGGGGACTGCGACCTGCCCTGAGGACGTGGCGGGCCTGCTGGGGTCCCCAGCCGCCGGCGGAGCACTGGCCGGCGTGGTGGAGGGGCTGCTGGCCCACCTACTGGTCACCACCCAGAACCACCACGACGACGGCCACGAGGACTCCGCTGCTGACGGTGGTGGCGGTGAGGGGTGCACCGCTGGTGGTGATGCGGTGTCGGCCCTGCTCCCCGGTGAGTCGGGGACCGACGCGATGCTGGTGGCCGGCGCTGAGGAGCTCAGGGCTGTGTCCGTGGAGGAGGCCGGCGCCTCGGGGATCATGGGCCTGGGGGCTGCGGGTCTGGGGAGCTGGCTGCGGCCTGCCACCGCCTGGCGGCGTGGGCTACGTGGGGTCAGTCCCTGGCCGCGGCGTGCCTGACCGCCTGTGGTGAGCTGTCGAGTCACCCGGGCCAGTGGGGCCCAGACGGTCGGGTCTCGAGGTGGTCGGCTACCAGGAGCGCAGGTTCAATGCCACCTGCCTGCTCTCGGCTCTGCCTGGGCCTGTCTAGGGAGCCGGGCCGGTCAGATCGTGGATCACGGCAGCGCCCTGATGGACATGGGTTTTAACCCCACTGAGGTCATGGAGCGGTGCGGGGTGCTGGATGCGCCAAGGCGTCCCTGGTGACTCGCCGTCTGGAGGGCGTGCCGGCCCCGGTGGCGCTGGCTGTTCAGGAGCAGGTGCTGCCTCAGGCGCCCAGGCGCAGCGTGTCCCAGGTGGGGCGGGACATTGAGCGGGCCCTGATGGAGACAGACCCCACCGGACACGCTGAGCGGGTCCGGGCCAGTGTCTCCAGGCGGTGTGTGTCACGTCCCAGGCCCGCCGGTGAAGGCGTGTCCCAGGTCCGCCTGCTGCTGCCGACCATGGACGCGCTGCTGCTGGACGCCACCTGGACGCGATCGCCGCATCAGCCCGAGCCACCGGCGAGCAGCGCACCCTGGGCCAGCTGCGGGCCGACGCCATCACCGCGATGACCCTGTCCACACTACGCGCCAGCCAGCAGGACGCCTTCACCCAGCCCTCCCTGAGGGAGGCCGAGCATCATGGCGAGGCCCAGACCGAGGCCAATGGCTCCGGGCCGGCTGCCCCAGCACGGTTGCTGCCTGACGGGGTGCCACTGGAAGGGCTCCTGGGGGCCTTGAGCTCCCTGGTGGGGTCTGCCAGCCCGTGGTGGACCCCTCAGGCACCGGACACCTCCCCTCCCAGCAGGCATCCACGTCGACGTCCAGGTCACCGTCCCTGAACAGCCTGGTTGGTCTGGCACCACTGGAAGACCCCACCGGCAGTGGTGACCCCGGGGCAGTGAGTGCTTCGAGGACCCCTGCCATCCGAAAGTCCGGCAGAGCCAGCCCCAGCAAGAGCCCCACCGTCACGACCGGTCCTCTCAACAGCCCAGCATCCCGGGGGCAACGGGCGGAGTCTGCCCACCACTGGCGGGAGAAGTCTGCCCACTGCCGGCGGGAGGACTCTGCTGAACCCGCCCCGGCCGCTCCCGTCTCCCAGCCGGCCGCCTCGTTCTCCGCTGATCCCGCCTCTCAGTCCACCGCCTCAAGCTCCGCCGCTGCGGGCGGGGTCGCTCAGGTGCGCATCGGGGCGCGCAGCGCGGCGGTGCCGGCCCTGACTGCCTGGGCCCTGGCCGCCGGCGGGACCTGGAAGCGCCTGATCACCGACCCGGTCAGCGGAGTCGTGATCGACGTGAGCCGCACCCGCTACCGTCCCCGGCGGGCCTGGCCGACCTGGTACGTGCCCGCGACCGGGTCTGCGTCTTCCCCACCTGCCAGACCCCAGCCGAACGGTGCGACATCGACCACCCTCACCGCCTGGAGCCAGGGCGGGACCACCAGCCTGGACAACCTCGTGGTCCTGTGCGAGGCCCACCACCGCCTCAAGCACACCCCCGGCTGGGCCCTCACCAGAGACCAGGCCAGCGGGACCCTGTCCTGGCACACCCCCGACAAGACCGTCTACCAGCGCCACCCAGACGGCACCATCACCCTGCCTGCCCCACAAGGTCGGACCCCACCAGCACCTTGTTCCCAGCACTGTCATACCCAAGGACCTGAGCCAGCAGATCAGCCCCGACATCCTCAACCGCCTCAACCGGGCCCTTGACAGAGCACTCGACAACCAGGCCCACGACCACACCAGTCTCAGCACCAACACCAACACCAGCTGCAACGGCAAGACCCGCCTCGTGACCCGCGGCCCCTAACCCGGCCAGAAACCCGGAGCCTTTGAGACCACCCTACCCCAAAAGCCGCCCACACCTCAACTCGCACCCTCATCGACGCTGCCCCACCCTTCAAGTGACCGGGCCGTTACGCGTTGACGACCGGGATGTCCGTGAGGCGAGCGACGACTCGCTCTTTCGTATAAAGATATTCACCTGCCGGCATATCAATCGTGATGCTATCCTCGCCAACGTCTGGCCACACAACCGGGAGGGACTGGGAAGCCCCAGGCTCAAGATTGTACACAAAGCTATTCGCTAAAGGATATCTACTTCCATCGGAATAAGTATAGTCGGCCTCCAGATACCTCAACCCTCCGCTCAGGATGGTCAAGCTACTTACATAAAATACTCCAGACAAGCCACGCATATCCATCATTTTGCCCGGCAATGCGAAGGGAGCAACCGGCATACTGACCGTCTCACTCGACGTAAGCACCACCGTTCCCGCCAAGTAGCTACCGGCTCGAACCACATGGTCGATCACCATGCGCACGGTTTTACCGTCGACCTTCACGTCGACGCCCTCGGGACCCTTACCTACAGGGCCTGCCGGGTCAGGCACGGTCGCCGACGACGGTGCCGCACTCGCGCTCGGCGCCACGCTGGCCTCGGCGGGTTTCGAGGGCGTTAGCGCAATCTCAACACGACGGTTGATCTGCCTGTGCTCATCAGTGTCATTCGCAACCCGCGGCGAGGACTCACCCTTACCTGAGACCGACTCCTTCCACTTGGACAAGTCCGTCAGCTTCTTGAGCCGTTCCGACACCGCCTTGGCCCGCCGCTCCGACAGATCCTGGTTGTGTGCATCAGCCCACGTCATCGGTGTGACCCGTGATCGTCAGATCTCCACCAGAGGAAACTTCTTGATCTGCTCCACCACATTCGCCAACACACTGTCAGCCTGAGCCGAGAGCTGATCGGAGTCAGTCGCAAACGTGACATCCCCAGCCACCGTCACCGTCGTCGACTTCTCATCCTGCTTCGTATCCGACGAATCATCAGCAGCCAGCGACATGGTCTCAATCTTGAACGGCCCCTGCCTCCAACTCATCGAGTTTTGCCTTCGACACCACATCATTCACCGAGAAATCGGCCTCGGTATCCTTCAAAACCGGAACGCCTGTAGCGACACCCTACATAAGGAAGGAACAGGTCCACGGCGCTAACATTCTCGGGCGGCGCATGAAACACTGGAAATACTCCAGAGGGCTTATCATTTTCGACGTCATCATATAAATGACGCGCTTCCTCATCCAGCTCACGATAGACCAGCCCCTTATCCAGAGAGAGCATCCTGATCGCGACCATCGTCCCCGGGCGATACGTGGAGCCGAATGCCTGAAACAGGCTTACTTTGTCATCAGAGGTCGTTGTGAACTCCAAGCGCACGAGCGTACTTGCCGTTGACTGCGGCGGGCCCCACCTCAACCGAGGCGGAGCCCTTTCCACTCCGCCTCTATCATCACCCCACCATGAGGGACCAGTCGCGGTCGCGACCGCACGTGGGGACGCAGCCCCGAACTCTTACCCGACGAGGCAGAACCGCCCTTCTTGAGCACCCGCACCCTGACAGGACGGCCCCCGCACCGGCCAGGGCGGGCAGGGTCAGGACACCACGTCGGGTCAGTCGGGCACGAGCACGGGCACAGGGCATCAGGAGACATCGACGCAGACAACGGCATGTCGGGGACCTTTTCGGCACATTGGGATACGTGCTTGGCACCTTATGCACCGCAATCCAGTACCCACGATGGGGAACTACCCATCACTCCCCATCGGCTCCCCATGAACCCATGGGGAGTCATGGGTAGTTGCGAGGCCTCGTCGGCTCTCCGGTCTGCCGGTCAGGCGGCCCGGTCCACGAGGATGCGGGCGAAGTCCTCCATAGCCACACGCACCCTGCCTCACCCGCTCACCGGCGTCAGCCATAGCCGCCACGGCAGTCTCGCCCTCGACGCCGGCCCGGGCCAGGTGCTGCCGGGTCCCGTCAAGGGCAGCCTCCTCCAGACCCTCCAGGCCCTCAACCGCCTGAGCCGCCCAAGCCATGGACATCTCACGGGTACGGGCCAGGACGGGGTGCTCGCGCAGGCGAGCGACGACGTCGGCCAGGAAGGCGTCATCGGACAGGTCACCGGTAGACAGGCGCGAAAGGATGGCCTGGCCGGCGGCGTCAAGCTCACCGGCCGCCAGAGCCTTGCGCAGAAGCAGCACCGGCATGGTGTCCACGCCCTCGCAGGTCGGTGCCGGGGTCTTGCCGGTGGTGGCCGAGTCGCTCATGAGGTCGATGACGTCGTCGGCCAGCTGGAAGGCCACACCGATCCTCTCGCCGAACTCCTCCACGATCTGCTCGGTGCGCGCTCCGGCGTTGGTGAGCATCGCCCCGTAGCGGGCCGACACCGCGATAAGGGAGCCGGTCTTGTCCGCCAGGACCTGGATGTAGTGGCCTACCGGGTCGGTACCCGCCGGGCGCGGCAGGGTCTCATGGAGCTGGCCCATGCACAGGCGCTCAAAGGTCTTGGCGTGGGCCATGACGGCCTGCGGGCCGAGCGCCGCCACCAGCTGGGAGGCGCGGGCCACGAGGACGTCGCCGGTGAGGATGGCGGCGGAGTTGCCCCACACGGTCTGGGCGCTCAGGGCGCCTCGGCGCAGCAGGGCCTCGTCCATGACGTCGTCGTGGTAGAGGGTGGCGATGTGGTCAGCTCCACGGCCACGCCGGCGTCGCGGATCTGTTCACCGGTGGCCAGGGCCGGGTCGCCGAGCTGGGCGGTCAGCAGGGGCCAGGACCGGGCGCAGGCGCTTGCCCCCGGCCTCAGCCAGGTGCGAGGTTGGCGGGTTGATGGTCTCGTCAGCGCTGGTGACCACCTCCATGAGGCGGTCCTCAATGGCCTGGAGAGCGGGGGTGATGCGCGACTCCAGCTCGGGGGCGCTCAGCGGCAGTGATCCGATCACGGAAGGAGCATAGCCGTCTGGTCGAACAGGTCGAAGGCGGCCTGCGGCAAAACGCCCAGCCCGATTGTGGCCATCACCGCAACGCTGACCGCCAGGATGATCGGGCCGCGGCTGGCCACGACCACGGAGCGCTCGCCGGCCGGCTCATGGAAGAACATGAGCACAATGAGCCCTCATGTAGAAGAAGGCGGTCACGGCCGAGCAGACGATGGCGAGGATGACGACAGGCGTCCCGCTGCCGCTCAGGCCGGCGGCGAAGAGCCGGAACTTGGCCATGAAGCCGGCCGTGAGGGGCACTCCGGCGAAGGACAGCAGGAAGACAGTCATGGCTCCGGCCGCCCAGGGGCTGCGGCGTCCCAGGCCCTTGAAGGCCTCCAGGTCACCGTCCTCACCGCCCACGGAGCCGTCACGGTTGGAGCGCACCAGGGTGATGATGCCGAAGGCCCCCACGGTGGCGATCCCGTAAGTCAGGGCGTAGAAGCTGAGCGCGGAGATCGCCGCCTTGGAGTGAGCCAGGATCGATGAGCATGAAGCCGGCGTGGGCGATGGCCGAGTAGGCGAGCATGCGCTTGACGTCGCGCTGAACCACACCGACGACGGTGCCCAGGAGCATGGTCAGTGCCGCCACGGCCTCACAGGGCGGAGCCAGGTCCCAGCCATGGCGCCGGCGATCATGGTGAAGCGCACCAGGGCCAGGAAGGCGGCGGCCTTGACACCGGCGGCCATGAACCCGGTGACCGGGGTGGGGGCGCCCTGGTAGACGTCCGGGCTCCAGGCGTGGAAGGGCACGGCCGCCACCTTGAACAGCAGGCCGACGATCACCAGCATGAGACCGGCCAGGATGAGCTAGTCCTGCCCCGCCGCGCTGCTCACGGCCTCGCCCAGGGTCTTGTAGTCGACGGCGCCGGCCACCCCGTAGAGCAGGGCCGAGCCCATGAGGAGGAAGGCGGAGGCGAAGGCACCCAGCACGAAGTACTTCAGCGCCGCCTCCTGGCTGAGCAGCCGGCGGTGGCGGGCGGTGGCAGCCAGGATGTGCAGCGGCAGGAGATCATCTCAGGATGACGAACAGCGTGAGGGGTCGCTGCTGGCCCCGAAGAGCATCATGCCGCCCAGTGAGAACAGGGTCAGGGGAAGACCTCGGTCGTGGTCCACCCGGCCAGGATGGACTCGCTCTCCTCCGCGCTGCCGGGCGGTCTGCGGCCTGGGCTGCGAAGCCCCGTCGCCGACGGAGGTGCGGTCGGCCATCACCAGGACGGCCAGCAGCCCGATGACCGGGAGGATGCCCTGGGCGGCGATGGAGAGAGGGTCCTCGGTCAGGGCCCGCGGACATGCGGCGCCCGGCAGAAGCCCTGGGGAGCTGGAACTGGGGATCGGCAGCGGCAGCAGCCCCGGCGGCCTTGACCTCGCCCCTAGCGCAGGAACAGGGGAGACCCGGAGGCCAGGATGGCCAGGAGCTCAGCGTGGACTGGATGGCCAGACGGGCGGGCCGGGCGATGAAGGCCTCACGAGGACACCCAGGACACCGGCGCCCAGGATGATGAGGACCGGTGTCAGGGGCGTCCCAGTTGACGATCGGGGCAGTGGCTGAGGGGCTCACTGGTGTTCCCCTTCCGCCCAGCGGTGGAGGCGGCGGGCACTTCAGTCGCACCGCCGACATCGAGGCTGTCACCGGCGCCGCGGGCTGAGGCGTCAGCCTGCGAGGAGCGGGTCACCGTGAGCGCGACCTGCCGGGCGACGTCGTCGAAGGCGTACGTGAAGACGCCCGGGGCCAGTCCGAGCGCGAGCATCGCGGCGATGATGGGGACGACGACGAGGCGCTCGCGCCCGTCGAGGTCGGGGCTGCCACGCGCTCGGGGGCGGGCGCCCCGGTGAAGACCCGCTGGTAGGGCAGCAGCATGTGGACGGCGGCGATGACGGCGCCGACGACGGCCGCACCACCCAGGCCAGCGAGACCGAGAAGGTGCCGGAGGCACCATCCACTCGGGCATCGAGACCGCTCAGGGCCCGGCAGGGCGATGGAGGCCAGCCCGCTGACCAGGAGGGTGCCGCCAGCAGCGGC
>BNJU01004081.1_pt1 | contig 56620 bp, 74 predicted proteins | sample 8539281 | NCBI WGS metagenome assembly BNJU01 (sample SAMD00202456, study PRJDB9452) | human saliva metagenome | isolation source: human saliva | place: Japan
GCTAACTGTGCAGTCCATACATTTGCGTCACCCACTACCGTAGCACCTGCGATATTTGTCCATGACCCACCAGATGCCGTATACCATAGTGGTTGTCGAACAAGTGCATTCAAGTGAAATAGTTGTAGGAAACGATCTGTGATTCCATAAAGAATCATATTAAACGGGCTACCTAAATCAGAAGAAATGTAGTTGACTAAGCGTACAATAAATAAGATACAGTATGGCCATATCACACCAAATACTGCACCCGCCAATAAACAATACACAACAGTCTTTACTATCGCATCTAGTTGTTTGATTGGGGGATGATTGACCAATCTCAAGATGATGATTTGTTCGACATGCGACATACGTTACCATCGTTACGATAATCGTTCCAATCATGCCACTTAATATTGGATAATGGGCAGAACCTGATAAGTAACTAACTGATGAGGTAGCTGTACCAATGTTGAATACTGCATTATATGCATATGATGGTAAAACTGGTGCTGGCACAAACATTGTTGCGATATGGAATGCGAAATATCCAACTAAACCTGCAGCGACCGTTACCGAACTATTTTTCTTTTGTGTTAATAGTCTTAATAAAATGAGTACTGGTGCATACATTAAGATAGTACGTGCGATAATTCCTAATGATTCCCCTAGCATGAAGACACCATCATTAGCGATGATGGTGACTAATCCATAAGATGGATGAAGAATCAGATTTGATATACCACATAGAAAGCATGCAAGTGCAATAACAATGAGTGGAAATTTCAAAATTTGAAAATATGAATGCATGTATTGCATACTAGCCTCCTATTAAAATAGTGAATTTAATTTTTTGAAATATGAAATTTTCTTTCCTTTGATCATGCGTACACGCTTTTGATCACAAACGCGAATCTCGAACTCTTTTATATTATCAATTGGATAAACATCAGAGTCTACACCAAGAATTGCTTTTTCAAAGCTTTCAGAACTTAACTTCACTCTAGTATCTTTACTTAATACGATTGGCGCATACAGTGAACGTGATTTACTATGATGGATACCTGCAATCTCAGAAAGCTCAATTAAATCTAATCCCTCTTGAATTACCGCTCCACCTAGAGAGCGGTTATATGCAGTAGAGCCAAGTTGTGTACATACACACATACCTGTACCACGGAATGTCTCTAAATATTCATCACTGAGATGGACGTCTAAGATTTGTGTACGTGCAATGTTCTCAACACGGATTTCATTTACCGCATGGTAAATATTCCCATTTACTTCCGTCACAAGTAATGGATATTCGCTAATTTCATATTTTTCAGATAGGTACATTTCTAGTAATTCATCAACTTCATTGTCATGATAATCCGTAAAAAATCCTAGTGTCCCTGTATGTAGACCTAAGAACTTCACATCTGGTATTCGTTCCATGTAATCATGAATTGCTTTGATGTAGGTTCCATCTCCACCAACCACAAATACTGTATCTGGACTCTCTTGGTTATATTCATATTGATGACTTTGTAATACTTGTTTGATTTTATCACCAATCTTTTTTGATTGGTCATCAAATCTTGTTACGATTGCAAATTTTTCCATAAATTACTTCCTTGTTTGTATTATACATCACATTGATTTAATTCAAGTGGATTATAGACGTTTATATAATCTTGCACTCCAGAAATTCATTCCTACTTCATCAATATAAAAGTGCATGATTGCTCTCCAGTTTTTGGTGGCCGTACTAAGTAGCATCAGCTCTATCCCTTTTTCGCGTAATTCTTCTTCCAGTCGTTCTATGAGTTGCTTCCCTATCCCACGTGAACGATAAAGAGGATGTACATAGATTTCTTGTATTTCAAAGTAATGCATGTTTTTATCTATCACACTTGTTTGTTTTTCTTGTATTTCCTCTCTACCAAAAACATAAGCTATCAGTTCATCATCATACGCTGCTAAGATATAACAATCTTGAAAGTCATCTTCCGTATTGGCTCGATATCCGTAACAACTATCTTCTTTTTCCCACATCAAAGATAATTCTAATAGTCTTTTTCTATCTGATTGTTTTGCTTCATGGATCGTGACCATGGAAGATTCCTCCTTTACTTCATTCATATCTATTATATGTTTGATTTGCATATTCCGAAACAAAAGAAAACCCGTATCAGGTTATTCCTAATACAGGTATTTTTTTATTGAACTTTTGTGCCTGGAGTTAAGCCATTAACCTCAACAAGTCCGATTGTCTTTTCTTCCTTACCAGCTAGCAACATACCCTGTGATTCAACACCACGGATAACTGTTGGTTGTAGGTTGGCAATCATTACAATACTCTTGCCGATGACTTGGCCTGGTGTATAGCTTTGTGCTAAGCCAGAAACAATCTGACGCACTTCACCATCTCCCAAGTCCACTTTTAGAACGAAGAGCTTATCCGCATCTGGATGTCTTTCACAAGAGAGGACCTTACCAACACGCAAGTCAATCTTCTGGAAGTCTTCTACCGTAACAGTTGGCTTCTTTTCAATTTCCTTCTTACGTGCTTTCGCATTGATTTCATTAATCATATCAATCTTGGATTGAATTGCCTTTTCATCGATACGTGCAAATAAAATCTCTGGTTTCTCTGCAACATGGATGCCAGTTTCAAGCTTACCAAATTCAGAAATTGTTTCGAAGTCTCTTTGTTGTGTATTTAAGTCATCTAAAATCTTCTTGGATGTTTCTGGGAAGAATGGTTCCATTAATACAGCTGCGATGCGTACAGATTCTAATAAGTTATAGAGAACTGTCGCAAGTCGTTCAATCTTTTCGGAATCCTTCGCAAGTGCCCAAGGTGTTGTCTCATCGATATACTTATTACATCTAGAGAATAAATCAAGAATATCTTGGATTGCGTCAGCCACTCTGAGTTCATCCATCTTCTCGATGACCTTCTTTACAGTTCCTGTAGCTACTGCTTTTAGTTCATCATCGATTGGTTCACTAACGTTTGGATTCGCTACAACTCCACCAAAGTATTTATTCTGCATGGAGATTGTACGATTCACTAAGTTACCTAGGTTATTCGCAAGGTCACTATTAATACGTTCAATCATTAGGTCATATGTAACATGGCCATCTTGTGCAAATGGCATCTCATGTAACATGATGAAACGAACAGCATCTACACCAAATAACTTCACTAAGTCATCCGCATAAATAACATTACCATGTGATTTAGACATCTTAGAATCACCAATCAGTAACCATGGGTGACCAAATACCTGCTTTGGTAATGGTTCATTCAATGCCATCAACATGATTGGCCAATAAATTGTATGGAAACGGATAATATCCTTACCAATCAAATGAAGATCAGCTGGCCAGTATTTCTTATATAGTGGACCGTGATTTCCATCCGCATCATATCCAAGACCTGTAATATAGTTGGATAATGCGTCAATCCAAACATATACAACATGCTTTGGATCAAACTCTACTGGGATTCCCCACTTAAAGGATGTACGCGATACGCAAAGGTCTTGTAATCCTGGTTTTAAGAAGTTATTTACCATTTCATTCTTACGACTTTCAGGTTGAATGAAATGTGGATGTTCATCGATATACTTCATCAATTGGTCAGCGTACTTACTCATCTTAAAGAAGTACGCTTCTTCCTTCATCGGTACAACTTCGCCACCACAGACAGGACACTTTCCTTCTTCTGTTAACTGACTCTTTGTGTAGAAGGCTTCATCTTCTTGACAATATAAGCCTTCATAATATCCCTTATAGATATCACCCTGGTCATAGAACTTCTTGAAGATTTTCTGTACTTGTCTTTCATGCGACTCATCTGTAGTACGAATGAAGTAGTCATAAGAAGTATTCATAACATCAAACTGTTGTTTGATGACTGCTGCGACATCATCTACGAATTGTTTTGGTGTCTTACCTGCAGCCTTTGCCTTCTCTTCTACCTTTTGACCATGTTCGTCTGTTCCTGTTTGGAAACGTACGTCATAGCCTTCCGCACGTTTAAATCTAGCAATTGCGTCTGCTAGTACAATCTCATAAACATTTCCGATATGTGGTTTTCCTGATGTATATGCGATTGCGGTTGTAATGTAATACGGTTTTTTGTTTTCCATTTTTGCGTACCTCCTCAAAATAAAAGACATCCCAAATGAAAGGACGTCTTGCACGCGTTACCACCTTTGTCTTGCGGATGAATCAATCATCTGCCTCTCTTCGTTGTAACGGACGTCTCCGGGTCATACTCTTCGCATGACCAGCTCCAAGACCATGTTCCATTTCCCCTTCATGCATGTTTTCACCTGCCACATGCTCTCTACGTTTCTAAGAAAATGTACTCTTCTTTTCATTGCTGTTATCGGTATTATTATACGTTGAAAGTTCATTTTTGCAAAGACACAGAATATATCTTTTATGTTGTTTGAAATCTTTTCTATCTCCTTTATTCATGCGGTCTACATAAATAAATCTTGTGTTTTTAACATTGCCAGTATATCATAATAGAGAATACAGGATTTACTTCCGTATCATAGAATAGGAGATTCAAAGGCACAATGGCAACAGGCAAGGTAAATGGTTTAATGCTGAAAAGGGCTACGGATTCATCACAACTGATGAAGGTAAGGACGTTTTCGTTCATTACTCAGCAATTCAGAGTGAAGGATTCAAGACACTTGATGAAGGCGCTGCAGTAAGCTTCGACATCACAGAGTCTAATCGTGGACCACAGGCTTCCAACGTAACAAAGCTCTAATTAAGAACATTGTACGAACAAAAGAACGGTTTATCCGTTCTTTTTTATTGTTGATAAGCACAAGAAAAGATGGCAAATGGCCATCTTTTTGTATCTCTTATTTAAAACTGTCGAATGAGTATTCTTCATATACCTTGGATACAGGTGTATGATTTTCGATTGATTCAATTGTATTCGCAAGCATTTCAGCGATAGATAATACTTGAATCTTTGTTGTACCTGCCTTTTGGTCTTCACGAAGTGGAATCGTATCCGTAATTACCATCTTTGTGATTGGTGAGTTTTCAATCTTCGCAATTGCATCACGTGAGAATACACCGTGTGTAATTCCAGTATAGATATCCTTAGCACCATGACGCTTTAAGATTTCGCAACCTGCCACAAGGGAACCTGCTGTATCACAGATATCATCAATGACAATGCATGTCTTATCCTTTACATCACCAATGATGTTTTGTGCTTCAACCATGTTTGGTTTTGGACGACGCTTATCGATAATTGCGATAGGTGCATCTAATAGATCAGCAACTCTTCTAGCACGTGTAACTCCACCATGATCTGGTGAAACAACCACTAATTCTTCCTTTGGAATCTGTAGACCCTTGAAGTAGCTTGCTAGCATTGGTACTGCTGTAATATCATCGATTGGAATATCGAAGTAACCCTGAATCTGTGCAGCGTGTAAGTCAAATGTTACAACACGGTGAGCCCCCTGCAACCTGTAATAGGTTTGCGACTAGCTTCGATGTAATTGGCTGACGTGGTTTAGCTTTACGATCCTGACGAGCATAACCGTAATAAGGCATAATAACGTTAATTTCTCCTGCACTTGCACGTTTACATGCATCGATGCAGATAAGAACTTCCATCAAACGTTCTGATACTGGGTTGCATGTTGACTGAATGATGAAAACAGAACGACCTCTGACAGATTCTTGTGGTTCGACTAAAATCTCACCATCTGCGAAATGTTCAACCTTGATCTTACCTAAAGGTAATCCCAAATGCTTACAAATAGACGCTGCTAGATCGGTGCTTGATGTTAGAGCGAATACGACAGTTTCCTTAACCATGATTTTCCTCTTCTCCCATATGAATGTTGTATATCCTTATTAATTAAAGATGTTTATAACTATTCGTCAACCCTTACGGCGTACAAATGGTCCGACTGTTTCAGCTTTTGAAACATTTATGTCTTCTAACCATGTGCCTGGTAGAATTTCTGCGTAATCTTCAACAGTTACATCTCCATAGAGATATGTATTAGGGTGGATAATTACATCAGTTCCAAATGTTACATTTGGTCCAATATATGTTGTGTTAGGGTCATAGATTGTAACACCCTTCTTCATCCACTCTGTGTTGATTCTCTCTTGCATGTATTTTGCGGCGTGTGCTAATTCTACATTTCCGTTAATGCCCTGTACTTCTTGCCAATCATCACACGGAATCGCAACTACCTTCTTACCTAACTTCTTCAAAATATCAACAAGGTCTGTTAGATAGTATTCATTTTGAGCATTGTTATTATTCAAATGCTTGAGTCCTTCAAATAGAGATTGGTTATTGAAGGCATAGGTACCCGTGTTAATTTCACGAACAGCCTTTTCCGCATCATTTGCGTCTTTGAACTCTACAATCTTTTCTACAGTTCCATCTGCGTTGCGGATGACTCTACCATACGCACCGTTATCTTCTGGAATCGCCGTTAAGACTGCCATGTCCGCATCACCAATCAAATCATATAACTTCTGATATGTTTCTGGTTTCACGCATGGTGTATCTCCACTAGCGACTAGAGTGATACCTTCTTCATTTGCGAGTTGTTGTGCCTGCATAACCGCATGCCCTGTACCAAGCTGTGGCTCCTGTACTGCAAACTCACACTTTCCAGCCATCGCTGTTTCTACTTCTTCATGCTTATAACCAACAACACATACAATTCTCTCTGTTCCTGATTTCTTCAAACTATTGATGACCATACCTAGCATTGGTACTTCTAAAATCTTATGTAATACCTTTGGTAATTCTGAGTGCATGCGGGTTCCTTTACCACCCGCCATAATAATTGCGTTCTTCATTTTATTTTCTCCTATATTCATGCAAGCATGATTTATCGCGTATGTACTGTTGTCTTTCTAACAAAGTATCTCTTCTTTTTTAATATATCAATGGAACGATCTAATAACTCTACATCTTTTGTAATACCGAATACAGTTGAACCGCTGCCCGACATCAATACACCATCAAAGCCTAGTTCCAATAGGTCTTGTTTTGCGTTTCGTATTTCTGGCACAAGTGTCATTGCGGCATTTTCCATTGAGTTACCTAAACTATGGATAATGCCGTCGTAATCATTGTTTTCTAATGCTTCTTGCATTGCTTTACAATCTGGGTGAATTCCTTCTTGTTCATCCACGATGTGGAAGGCTTCTGCTGTCGATACACCCTTACGCGGTTTAATCAGTAGTAAGTAGAAATCTGGATTACATGAGAAGGTTGTAATCTTCTCCCCAATTCCTTCCACAAATGCAGGTCGATTAAGGATACAGAACGGTACATCTGCACCAACTTCTTTACCCACTGCAATCATCTCATCTTTTGTAAGATGCAGATTACACATATGATTGATGATACGAATTGCGGCAGCCGCATCTGCACTACCACCCGCAAGACCAGCTCTTGTAGGAATATGTTTTTCCAAACGACAACGGAATTCTTCTGTGATATTATACTTTTCCTGCATGATATGAATTGCCTTTATAATCGTATTCTTATCGTTGATAGGTAAGTAATCACGATTCAATTCCAGTGTCGTTTCTTCCGCAAACTCCATTTCTAAAACATCATAGAAATTAATCGGAACCATAATCATTTTTAAATCATGGTAGCCATCTTCACGTTTTCGTACAACGTCTAAACACAGATTTATTTTTGCGTATGCTCGCTCTTTCATTTCATGACCTCATGAATTTGTTTTAATTCATCGATGGTTAATTCTTGTGCACGTTTATTTACAGTGATATTTGCCTTCTCTAGTATCTCTGTTGCCTTAGAACCGTCATCCACATATTCTTTAAGATTATTGTATATAGTCTTGCGACGCTGTTTGAAACATGCACGTACTAATTCGAAGAAGTCTCGAATCTCTTCATTGCTTGCGTCGTTATTCTTTCTTGCGAATTGGATAATAACACTATCGACAGCCGGAGATGGATTAAAGGATCTTCCTGGTACTGTAAATAAACGCTTGATATCGAATAGATATTGTCCCTCTACAGATAAGGTATTATATTCAGGGTCTTTTGGTTTTGCGACAAAGCGGTCACCAACTTCCTTCTGTACCATAACCGTGATATAGGAGATATCTGGATTTTCAAATATCTTAAATAATACTGGTGTTGTAATGTAGTATGGAAGATTTGCACATACGGATACGGTTTTATACTTTTCTTTTAATGCATGTACGACTTCATCCAAATCACATGTTAAGAAATCCTGTAGGATAATCTCTACATTGGAATAGTCTTCTAAAGTATGTTGTAGTACTGGTATTAAACCTTCATCTATCTCAAATGCAAGTACGTGTTGAGCATGCATTGCGAGCTGTTCGGTTAAACTTCCAATACCTGGACCAATTTCGATAACTGCACCTTCACAATGTGACATTTCAGCACAGCGTTCTACGATAATTGGATCAACCAAGAAGTTCTGGCCAAGCCTTTCTTCGCCCGTAATCCAAATTGGTCTAGTATCTCTTTTGTGCGAGATGGTGTTGAAATTAATTTTTTCATTGATCTATAACCTCTCGTAATTCTTCTTTGGTAATCGCAAGACAGTTTAACCTTGCAAGCATGGTTTTCGCATTTCCATCTCCAACATGGTAATATTCGCCCACTTTACGTCGTAATTCTGCACTATCAGATTGACCACTTAAACCAAGTTCAAATAAATCACTCATCGTTAAACTACCCTTTGGTTTATCGGTGATAGTTACAACATTCTGTAGCGCATTCCACAACGTTTCTTTATCCGCATGTTCAATACCAACCTTCTTCTCTGTACGTGCATTATGCTTATCCACAAATGCATTCTTACAGTTAGGAACATGTTGATTAATAATATGTCGGATTTGATTGCCTGGTGTATCTGGGTCTGTAAAGATAATTACACCGCGTGTGCTTGCCGCATAGCGTATCTGTTCAATAACTTTATCATTGATACTACTGCCACCTGTCTCTATCGTTTCACAATCAAAGTACTTCTTTAATTGTTGTGTATCATGTCTACCTTCCACAACAATTATCTCATGAATGCGATCCATCTGCTTCCTCCAGGAATCTAGCCCAGTTGGCATCGATTTGTGCAGCCATATCTTCACCTGGTAAGTTTCGAATCTCTGCCATCTTTTCTACGATATATGGAATATTGGATGGTTCATTTCGAGTACCACGAACTGGAACTGGTGCCATATATGGCGCATCTGTTTCACTGAGTAAGTAGTTTAAGTCGATCGTCTCTACGACATCTACAGAATGTCTTGCGTTCTTAAATGTCAACGCCCCACCAAGTGCGATATAATAACCTAGTTTCGTGAATTCTTTTGCCATCTCTTTTGAACCAGGGAAACAATGTAATAACCCCTTCCAGTGATGTTTCTTCATAATGTCGAAGGTATCCTGCATGGCATCTCTAGAATGTACTAGGATTGGTTTATTCACTTCTCTAGCAAGTTCGATTAACTTTGCGAAGTACTCACGTTGTACAGCACGATCAGCTTCATCTGTAACCCAGTGATACTCTAGTCCAATTTCACCAATTGCAGTTACCATTGGGTCTTTGGCTAACTCACAAAAATCATTCCAATATTTCATCTATCTTTGTCACATCTTCTGGGAAGATACCTGCCGCAACCTTATAGTTTTCTGGGTCACGTTTGGCAAATTCGATTGCTCGTTTTGTTTCTTCTAGTGATAGTGTAATAATCATTAATTTATCCACGTGCTTTTCTTTGCAGTGTGCGATAACTTCTTCTAAATCTTCTTGAAACTCTTCTCCCATCAAATGACAATGGGTATCTACATAATGTAATTCGCTCATCTTATTTTCCTAAACAGAAGCGTGAGAAGATTTCATCTAAGAGATCTTCCTTGCCTGCCTTTCCAGTGATCTGTCGTAATGCAGTCCACGCTTTTTCCAAATCGATTGTTACTAAATCAAGCTCCACACCTGCATGTAATGCATTTACTGCATCGCTCATTGCTTGTTCTGCCTGTAATGCGTAACCAATCTGTCTTTCGTTATTTAATGTATCGCTATTGGCTGCGATATACTCACTTTGATATTTCTCCACAATCGCATTTGTTAATTCTGTAATATCCTTTTGGATAGCGCTGATAGAAATACCGGCATGCATACTATCTTTATCCTTCTTATTGTATACAACGATACGATTATGATTCTTTGTCTTTTCTAATAGTTCTTGATCTTCTTCGGTTAATTCTTCAGAACCATCCAACACAACAATCACAAGCTGTGCTTTTTCTAATGCTTGTAAGGATTTGGTAATACCAATCTGCTCAATCGCATCATCACTCTTACGAATACCTGCAGTATCAATCAAATTTAATGTGATTCCATTCAGTCTTACAGTTCCTTCCACAAGGTCTCTTGTCGTTCCAGCCACATCCGTAACGATAGCTTTATCTTCTTCCAACAACGCATTCAACAAGGAAGACTTACCTACGTTTGGTCTACCCAAGATAACGGTGTTAATTCCTTCTTTGATTACTGCAGATTGTTGGGCTGTTACGATAATCTGATGAATATCATCAATCCACTTCTCTGCCTTTGGTAGAATTTCTTCCTCTGTTAATTGATGTACATCATCATACTCAGGATAATCAATATTTACTTCGATATTCGAAATGATTTGTGTCAAATCTTCTTCCAATGGTCGCATTAGTTTTGCGACAGATCCTTTTAATGAATGAATTGCGCTCTTCGCGTTAATTTCATCCTTTGCCCAAATTAAGTCGTTGATACCTTCTGCTTGGGACAAGTCCATCTTTCCACTAAGGAATGCGCGTTCCGTAAATTCTCCACGTCGTGCCATACGTGCACCCGCACCAAGTATCAGGGACAATACTTTTCTTGTGATATAGACGCCACCATGACAAGAGATTTCCACAACATCTTCACCGGTATATGATTTTGGTGCACGGAAAAGACTGACGAGTACTTCGTCAACAGATTCATTTCCTTCTTTGATGGTTGCGTAATGGATTGTATATCCCTTGGCATCGCTAAAATCTTTGCCTGTTAAATCGGTAACAATTTGAATTGCGTCACTACCAGAAATACGAATGACGGAGATGGCTCCCATCGCATCAGCAGTAGCGATTGCGGCTATAGTATCCTGAAACATGTTGTCCCTCCAGTTTTCCACTATTATTGTACTAGTTTTATCAACTCCTTGCATGTTAACTCAGCAGTTTTTTTAATGTGTGCTAAGATTAAGCCATGAAACTATCAAATTCTATACAAAATGCCCTTAATGAAATGGGCTATCATTCCCCATTACCGATTCAAGAAAAAGTTATACCGATGATTCAAGATGGAAAAAGTCTATTTGTACTAGCCAAAACGGGTAGTGGTAAAACTGCGTCCTACCTCATTCCTGCAATTGAACGAGTTCAAGAGAGTGATGATTTTACTTCTGTTTTAATCATCGCTCCAACACGTGAACTCGCAATTCAAATCTCATTAGAGGCAAAGCTACTAGCTTCTTATACAAAAGTACATATCGTAACGTTAATTGGCGGTATGGATGCCAATCAACAACTCAACGCACTACGTCACCATCCACATATCATTATCGGAACACCTGGTAGATTATTAGATTTATATAAACAAAGTGCCTTTGATCTTTCAAAGTTATCACTGTTTATCATTGATGAGGCAGATCAAGTCTACTCAACTGGCCAATCAGAAGAAGTAAATCAATTACGAAAAGAAATTCAAGATGTTCAAACAATTTGTTTATCTGCCACAAAAAATGACACGATTCAAACTTACTTTGATACACCATTTGAAGAAGTGCTGCAAGGAAGTGTAGCAGTGAATGAAAGGATTTGTTCGTACTATCTTGAGACAGAAGACAAGAAAGCTTCTTTACTATCTCTACTACAATCCCTTCCTATCACATCAGCGATTATATTTGTAAACCATCGTAGTACCGCAATTGAATTATCAGATCTACTACGACGCAATCATATTCTTAGTTCAGCTTTCTCTGGTTATTTTGATGAGAGAAAACGTATCGCAATCATGGGCGATTTCCGTAGAGGCGCTATTCGTGTATTGGTTGCGACAGACGCGGCTGCTAGAGGCCTCGATATCCATGAACTATCCCATGTAATTCATTATGATATTCCTGTTGATACGGAAATATTCATTCATCGATCTGGTCGTACGGCACATCAAGGTGATGAAGGCATTTCTATTTCATTACTAACACCTGAAGATATGAAGTCAGAAGTTGGCATGTATATCCGTATGCATAGTCAAGTATATACAGCACAAGATACACACCCAGTTGATTTATCGATTCCATACCAAAAGAAAGCTACACCTTCCACACAGGTAACACACATCCTTATTCGTGCAGGAAGAAATGATAAGATACGTCCAAAAGATATTATTGGTGCACTTTGTACCATATTCTCTTTTGATGAAATTGGTACACTTGAAATTCAAGACCGCTTCTCAACAGTCACAATCCTTTCCAAAGATGATGATATTTTATCTCGTTTCGAAGATTTTACAGTCAAAGGAAAGCGCAGAAAAGTCGAATTGTTGAATCAGTAAATTTGAAGTATACTTCAAATTTTGTAGAATTTTGAAAATATTTGAAGTTTGCTTCAAATATTCACTTCTTTTTATGAAAGCGATATACTAAAAGATACCAATACATCAACTATTTATCATTATTTCTTAATATTGTGAGGTGAAAGCATGCATAAAACTAGCACAAAGGTTTTAATCTCCGGTTTTTTACTCATCTTATTTACGTCTATTTGTATTAGTTTCTATCTCTTCATGAAGTTAAACGCAACAATTTCTATTGGGAAAGGGCACTATCTAGCGATAGATTCTAGTTCAAATAGTACATACAACATGGAAATCTATGAAGATCATTCTGTAAAGATTTTCCACGATAAAGTTTACGTAGAAGGTACTTTAGAGCACGAACAGACACAATACACAGACTCTTACTATATTCAAACAAAAGATAAGAAGTATTTTATGAGTATCAATCATGATACTGTATCTGTTCCTGTAGAGGTAAATGGTAATCTTGTTTCTTTAGTATTTAAGTTTGTTAGTAATGTTCCATTTACACAAATTGATTTACCACAAAAAAATAATCATGCAATTATAAAGTGAACCTCCTAAGTTTTCTATAATAACTTAGAAGGTTCACATTTAAGTTATATTACTTCGCCTTTATAGGAAACCATCCCATATTAAGACGAACTTCCTTTCGTTCTAAATCAGTATTCGTATAACAACAACTGTCAAAACCGATTAAGGTAAAACCTGCATGCAGGTAGAAGTCAACTGCATTTATATTTGATGATTGTGTCTCTAAAATCAAGGTACGATAGTTTTTTTCTACTGTAATCTTTTTAGCAATGTCTAACAACTTCTTACCATACCCTTGCCCTCTCAACTTCTCATCAACAAATAGTTCTGTAATAATCATGCGATTTGTCCAGCTCTCCGGACAAATTTCAATTGCCGCAAGTAATTTGTTATCTTCTGTAATACCAAAGGCTTCCGCATCTTCCCACCAGTCTTCGTAAAGCTTATCCTGGTATTCGCAGTCCTCTAATCTATGTATAAATGGTTTCGTAAATTTTTTCTTTTGAATTGAAATCTGAAAACCATCATCTGTTTTTTGCATATTTACATCGTAGTATTCTTTCGATGTGTATTCAATAGGTAACAGTGTTCCTTTCCATGTATCTTTCCTTAATTTATGAATGATATAGTTTTTCATCATTTCCCTCTTGTCAACAAATATAAACTGTATGAATTAAAGTTTTTCTATAATGCGCCTAAATCTTGTAATGTACCATTCCCTTCTGGCTGAATATTTTCTAGTTTGATATTTGGATTTCTCTTTTGTAAGTATCCTGCAAATCTTCTCGCTTCGCCTTTATCACGACAGCTAAGTGAGAAGGTCTTTTCTTTATTTGTAAGGTAGATGGTCAACTTTCCATGTACACCTTCTTCTACCTTCATCACTTGAATATCCATTGTGGATTCTTCATGCATGTCTAATCCCACACATGCGATCATACGGTCATTTAAAATCCAACTACGGTCAATCACACCGCCTTTTTCGTATTCTTCGATATTTCGAATTGATTTTAATGCCCGTGATATTTTAAATTTCTTTGTATAGTACATCACTAGGATGACACCCAAGATAGCTGTGCCTACCATCATGGCATAGCGTAATTCTTGAATACCCTTCTTTTGATAAAAAAATGCTAGTGCAAATACTAGGAATACAAGTGGTGTCATGAACGGTCCATACAATAAACTATTTAGTGACTGATAGTATTTTTTAATCATATTGTTACCTCGATGGTCTTATCATACCATATATAAAAAACAGATAATGAAGAATGTCTTCACTATCTGTTTCTTTTATCCTTTGACGTTTAATCTGTTCAATGCTTTCTTTAATGCGATTTCTGCACGAACTTGATCGACGTTCTTATCATTTGACTGTAGACGTTGTTCTGCTCGGATCTTCGCAGCGATTGCACGTTCGACATCGATTTCATCTTTGTTTTCGATTGCGTCGACCATGATTTCGGCTTTGTTATCTCTAAAGTAGAATAGTCCTCCAGTCACCGCATATTCCATTCGTTTGCCGGATTCGACTGTTGTCATCTTACCAATTCGCAACATTGTCACAATTGGCATATGTTCGGGTAAGATACCTCTTTGTCCCATCTTGTGTTTCTATGTTTAGGATGGATGTATCTAACTCTTTATATACACCGTGTGGTGTTACGATGCGGCAATGAATCATACTCATTTCAGTGACTCTGCCTTCTTAACAACATCTTCGATTGTTCCAACGCTTAGGAATGCGGCTTCCGGTAAATCATCGTATTTTCCTTCAAGAATTTCTTTGAAAGCTTCTAACTGTATCTGCGACTGGTACATAAATACCTGGAATTCCTGAGAACTGTTCCGCAACGGAGAATGGCTGTGATAGGAAGTTACGAACACGACGTGCTCTTGCGACAATCTTCTTGTCTTCTTCACCTAATTCTTCCATACCCAAGATTGCGATAATATCTTGAAGTTCACGATATCTTTGTAGGATTTGCTGCACTTGACGAGCTACCTCATAATGTTCATCCCCAATCACAAGTGGGATCCAACATACGTGAAGAAGATCCTAATGGGTCAACCGCTGGATAGATACCTAGCGCAGCGATGGAACGGTCTAATACAAGACGTGCATCCAAGTGTGAGAATGTTGTCGCTGGAGCTGGGTCTGTTAAGTCATCGGCAGGTACGTAAATTGCCTGTACGGATGTAATAGAACCTTGATCGGTTGATGTAATTCTCTCTTGTAATCTTCCCATTTCTGTCGCAAGGGTTGGCTGGTATCCTACTGCGGATGGCATACGACCAAGTAGTGCGGATACTTCTGAACCTGCTTGGGTGAAACGGAAGATGTTATCGATAAATAATAATACGTCTTGATGTTCTTCATCACGGAAGTATTCAGCCATTGTTAATGCGGATAGTGCTACACGCATTCTCGCACCTGGTGATTCATTCATCTGTCCATATGTAAGAACCGTATTCTTTAATACGCCAGATTCTTCCATTTCATGGTACATGTCGTTACCTTCACGCGTACGTTCACCGACACCCGCAACGACGGAACGTCCACCATGTTCAATTGCGATATTGTGGATTAATTCTTGCATTAAGACTGTCTTACCTACACCAGCACCACCGAATAGACCAATCTTACCACCCTTTGAATAAGGACAGAGTAAGTCGATAACCTTGATACCTGTTTCTAGGATTTCGCTGGTTGTCTGTTGTTGTGCAAATGTTGGAGCGTCTCTATGAATTGGTAATTTATGTTTTGCGTGTACCTCACCTAATCCATCAATTGGCTCACCAAGTACATTAAACATACGTCCTAATACTTCATCACCAACTGGTACTTCGATTGGTGCCCCTGTATCTGTACATTCCATGCCACGAACCAGTCCATCGTTGATGACATCGCAATGCAGCGAACAACATCGTCTCCGATGTGTTGTGCTACTTCTGCGGTCATTGATGTCTGATCGTCAATCTTTACTTTAATTGCGTTATTGATGGAAGGTAAGTGTTCCGGATCAAAGCGAATATCAATGACCGGTCCAATGACCTGTACAATTTTTCCTGTAACACTCATTGTTTTACCTTCTTTCTATACGGCACTTGAGCCACCAACAATTTCCGTTATTTCCTGGGTAATTGCGGCTTGTCTTGCCTTATTGTATTCGAGTTTCAGTGTTGTGCTTAACTCATCTGCGTTATCTGAAGCTGCCTTCATCGCTACACGACGGCTTCCTTGTTCTGCGGTTGTGGATTCCATCCAGTCTGAATACGTCACATCAGTAATCATCATTGGAATCAAACTATCCAATATAGTAGATGGATCTGGTTCGAATAGTGTTTCTTGATGTTCTCCAGTTTTTTCTTTCTTTTGATCTGGATTGATTGTACATGGTAGTAACACATCAAATTCAGGTGTAAATGTCATTGTATTTACAAATCTTGTATATAAAATCTGTACCTTACCAACTTCACCTGCCTGATAGCGTGCTACACCATCCTCAACACATTTCTTTTAAATCCGCAAATGAGATTTTTATCTGATGAGATTTGTTCTTCGTTAACGATATTAAATCCCTGCTTCTTTTAGCTGGTGATGGATTGCAGTTCCAACTAAGAATACCGGGTCAGCAGGGATCCAATGTTTCTCTTGCTAACTTGAAAACATTTTGGTTGTATCCACCACATAAGCCTAAATCAGAACAGAATATGATCGTCATTGTATGTGGGTTCTGATTATGTACAAGGTATTTACTTTCAACATCTTGGTTGTTTGCGACAATATCATTGACTGTATCTTGTAAACGTTGTGCATATTCACGGTTGGCTTCCATCTTTTTTCTTTGTTTAAGAAGCTTTGCGTTGGCAATCATCTCCATCGCTTTTGTAATCTTTTTGGTGGAGTTGACAGACTTAATTCTGCTACGCAAAGCCTGTCTAGATTGTGCCATCTTAGTTTACCCCTTTAACAAGTACGTATTGTTCGATTACTTTATCCATTACTTCCGTAATCTTAGAACGTAGTTCATCATTGATGACTGCTTCTGTTTCAATTCGATCGCATACGTCTTTTTGCGTTTTTCTTTTGAAAGTATCTGTGGATACTCTTTCTCAAAGCTTGCGATATCTTCGATTTCAACACGGTCCAAATAACCATTCTTCGCAGCGAACAAGGATAATACTTGTTCTGTCATAGATAATGGTTGATATTGTCCTTGCTTGAGAAGTTCTGTTAATTTGGCACCATGACTCAAAATCTTCTTAGTGACTGGATCAAGGTCAGAACCAAATTGTGAGAATGACAACATTTCATGGTATTGTGCTAAGTCTAACTTCAAGGTTGAAGATACACTCTTCATCGCCTTTGTCTGTGCGTTAGAACCTACACGGGATACAGATAGACCAGAGTCTACGGCCGGTCTTACACCAGCTGCGAAAAGATCAGTCTGTAAGAAAATCTGTCCGTCTGTAATTGAAATAACGTTAGTTGGGATATATGCAGAGATATCGCCAGCCTGTGTTTCGATGATTGGAAGTGCTGTTAATGATCCTCCACCTAAGGCATCAGATAACTTCGCAGCTCTTTCAAGTAATCTACTATGTAAGTAGAATACATCACCTGGATACGCTTCACGTCCTGGTGGTCTTCTTAATAATAGGGACATGGTACGGTATGCAACTGCGTGTTTTGACAAGTCATCGTACACAATTAATACGTCCTTACCCTGTTCCATCCATTCTTCACCAATTGCACAACCTGCATATGGCGCAATGTATTGTAATGGAGCACTTGCGGAAGCACCGGCGTTAACGATTGTTGTGTATGACATCGCATCACTTTCACGTAACTTCTGTACTAAACGAGCAACTGTACTTTCCTTTTGCCCGATAGCGACATAGATACAGTTTACGTTCTTTCCTTTTTTGGTTGATGATTGCGTCGATTGCGATTGCGGTCTTACCTGTTTCACGGTCACCGATAATTAATTCACGTTGACCCTTACCAATTGGAATCATTGAGTCGATTACCTTTTAAACCAGTCATTAATGGCTGGTATACAGATTTTCTCGTCATGACACCTGGCGCAACTCTTTCAATTGGACGTGACTTATGTACTAACGATAGGTTCACCACCATCAACTGCTTCACCAAGCGCATTTACTACTCTTCCAAGTAATGCATCGCCGACTGGTACTTCAACGATTCTACCAGTACGTTTTACTTCATCGCCTTCGCGAATCAAAGTATCGTGACCAAGTAATACGGCACCGATATGGTCTTCTTCTAAGTTCAGCACCATTCCCATAACGCCATGTGGGAATTCTAAAAAGTTCTGAGGACATTGCTTTATCGATGCCCTGGACCATGGCAATTCCATCGCCGACGCTAATAACGTAGCCGACATCATCGGACTGAATCTTTTGTTCATAGTTTTTGATTTGATCTTTGATCAAAGAACTGATTTCTTCTGGTCTGATTTGACTCATGCCTGTCCTCCTTTCAATATCGCATTCTTCATGCGTTCAATTTTTGTTTTTGTTGTGATATCTGTAACATTGTTGCCGACGGTTACTTTAATACCTGCGATAATTTGTGGATCGATATGGTTTTCAATTGTAACTGTCTTCTTTGTTTTTTGGATGAGTGCTTCTTGAATTCTATTTAAGTCTTCTTGGCTTAATTTACGTGCAGAATGAACCACTGCTTTAACGATACCTAGTTCCTCATTTGCGAGTGTTTCAAACTTGCGTAGAATTTCATCGATATAGGTGACTCTTCCACGATCAACTAGTAATTTCAGTAGATTTAAAATATCCTGGTCAACAACTTTACCAAATACATTTGTTATAAAGTTCTTCTTTTCTTCTTTTGTTATTTTTACTGCACGCAAGAATAATTCAACCTCATTGTTTTCTTTTAAGATTTTTAACAATGATTCACATTGTGCTTTCTTCTCGCGAACTGTGTTATTTTCAGTTGCTAGCTCGAACAGTCCTTGTCCATAGCGTTCAGCTATCTCATTCACCATTGCCAACTGTTTCCTTTACGAACGCATCAATTGCTTGACGGTCAACTTTTTCGCCTTCGTGTTCACCAATTAACTTACCGGCAGCACTGAATGCGACATCAACCATTTCTTTCTTCATGGATGCGTACATCTCTCTGCGTTCAGCTTCGATCTGTTCTTGTGCACGCTGTTTTACAGCTGCAGCTTCTTTATCAGCTTGGGCAAGGATTTGTTTCTTTTCTTGTTTTGCCTGCTGAATTGCAGCACTTACGATTTCTTCTGATTTTGTAGATGCAGTATTCAACTGCTCTAACGCAACCTTACGATCTGCAAAGGCTTCTTCTTTTGCCTTTTGACTTAACGCAAGTTCTTCTTGCATCTTCTCTGCTCTAGCATCTAAAAAGCTCTTTTCACTGATGCCCATAGAAAATATTTTGCAATCAGAAATAAAACGAGTGTACTACAAAGTTGAGTCAGCACTGTCAAACCATTTGGAAATAACTGTTCTACAATATTGACTTCCATAGTTACCTGAAAGCCTCAATTAGTATACGAAAATAAGAAGAATAGAAACTAACAAACCGTAAATAGCACATGTTTCAGATAAAGCGATACCCAAAATCATTGTGGAACGAATCTTTGATTCTGCTTCTGGATTCTTACCGATAGCGTCACATGCGTGAGCAGCTACTGTACCTTCACCTAAACCTGTCATGAATCCCGTAAATACTGCGATACCTGCACCAATTGCGATTAAACCCTTTTCCATAATTTTTTCTCCTTTTAATCTTTTTCTTCTTCAGGAATATCGTTTCCTAAAAGTACGATTGTCAAAGTGACAAATACCAATGTTTGAATAAACCCTGCAAATAAATCAAAATACATATGTAATACTGGGGTGATAATTGGAGCCATGAAATTAAATACTGTTCCTTGGATACCAACTAATCCTGCGATTGCATTTGATAGATTTGCTGTCCCCATATATACAAGGGACATCATAATAGAACCACAAGTGATATTACCGAATAGACGTAATGCCATGGATAACATCGTTGAGAACTTACCGATGATATTCATTGGCAACATCGGTGCTATCGGTTCTAAGAATGCATGCATGTAGGCTTTAAAGCCACCGTATCTTAATTCCGCAACTTGAATCATTAACCAAGTTAGGAATGATAATGTAATCGTTACGCTAAAAGTTAGCTGTCGGTGAACTTAATCCAAATAGCGAAATTGTATTACTGATAAAGATATATACCCATAATGTTAAGATATACGGTGTTAATTTATCCGCTACTTTCTTACCTACATTTGTTCGTACCGTTTTGTATACTGTTTCGGTTACTAGTACAATCGGTACGATAATACCTTTTGGTTTTTCTAATGGATCTGCCTTATTAATTTTCTTTGACAATAATATCATCGCGATTGCTAGGACGATTGTAATCAATATGATTACATATACGTCCGATTGTATTGTCATGTCTTCACCGTCCTCTCTCTATGACTGCCACATGAAATATAATTGATAATTTAATTGTTGAAAGACCAATTGCGCATGTTAGAACATTGAGATATTGCGGAAAGATGGCACTGATGACTAATACTGCAGCCATCAATGCATAATTGATAGCGAAGTTTAAGTAGCTTCCAGATGAGGATTGCATACTTAATACTCGCTTTGCGAAAAATCTCTGTTCGTTTATAAATAATGAATGCAGCAACTGATCCTAACAACCAACCTGTCGTCCATTGCCAATGGAACGGCAAGAAAACAAAACTAATCAGAACGAATGCATAGTATATTTTCCAAGTATGATTTGTCATTTCTTACTTCCCAGTTACTTGCATTATATTCCTTTTTAAAGCATATGTGAAAAAGTATTTTTTTCACAATAATTAGCCTTCATCTAAGCAATTCAATATTTCTAAGATACGGTTTAAATCTGCGGTATCTGTATATCGAATTGTAAGTTTTTTGTTCTGAATTGTTACCTTTGTGCCAAGCTTCACAGAAATCTGATGTTCTAGATCGTGGATGATTGGATCACGTTTCTTTTCTGGTTTTGTTTTGTTTGGTTTTACTTCTTCTGCATTAATATCTCTAACATAGGCTTCTACTTCACGAACTGACATTTTGTCCTTCAAGATTTTTCTCAGCCGCATCAAGCATTTCCGTCTCATCTTTTTAAGCCGAGTAATGGACGAACATGTCCCATTGCTAATCTTTTTATCTACGACTAATTTTTTTGGACCTCAGAAGGAAGTTTTTAAAAGTCTCATAATATTTGCACAATATTCACGAGATTTACCAACTCTTTCTGCCAGTTTTTTTCTTGTGTATAACCTAATTTCTTCACAAGTGAATCATAGGCTGCAGCTTCTTCAATTGCGTTTAAGTCTTCACGTTGTACGATTTCTAAGATGGCAATTTCCATCATCTGTTCTTCTGTAAATTCTACAGAAATCGCAGGTACAACTTTTAGCCCAGCAATCTTTGCTGCACGTAAACGTCTTTCACCAGTGATTAAATCATAACCACTGACACTCTTACGTACGAGTAATGGTGTAAAGATTCCATGTGTTCGAATGGAATCTGCTAATTCATTTAACGCAGTTTGATCAAATTCTTTTCTTGGCTGATAAGGATTGGGTCTGATTTCTTCAATCGCGATTTCTACTTCTCTTCTGCCTGGCACTTCCTTTGCGCTACTTTGAATGTCGTCAAGGAACTGTTCAACATTCGACCCGAAGATAGAATCTAAACCACGTCCTAAGCCTTTTTGTTTTTTCTCTGCCATTTTCTATCGTTTGATCCTTTCGTTTTGTGTAACTACTTCTTTTACAAGTTGTGCGTAAGCACGCGCACCTTCCGAACGGGTATCATACTCAAAAATTGATTGTTCACGAGATGGGGCTTCTGATAAGCGTACATTTCGTGGGATGAAACAGTGATAAACCTTTTCCTTAAAGTATTTACGTACTTCCTGTTGTACTTCTACAGATAACTTTGTACGTACATCAAACATTGTTAGAAGTACACCTTCGATAGATAATCGTGGATTCCATAATTTCTGAACCAAACGAATCGTACTTAATAACTGTGTTAATCCTTCTAGCGCAAAGTATTCACACTGTACCGGAATCATCACAGAGTCTGCTGCTGTTAATGCGTTTGTATTCAATAAGCCTAGTGCTGGTGGACAATCAATAATGATGTAATCATACTGATTTCTTACCGCTTCTAGTTTTCTCTTTAATAGTTGTTCACGACCTGTTTCATATTGAGCCATGTCGACATCTGCACCAGATAAGTCGATGGTTGATGGTAGTACATCTAACGGTGGCATCTGCAGCGTAACTTTTACATCATCCACGTTTTCATCTCTCATCAAGATATCGTATACCGTCTTATCAAATCCTACTTTGTGTGCACCAATACCATGGGTCGCATTTCCCTGTGGATCGAAGTCTACTAAGAGTACTTTTTTACCGATATATGATAAACCAGATGCTAGATTCATGGCTGTCGTTGTTTTTCCTACTCCACCCTTTTGATTTGCGATTGCGATGATCTTTCCCATAATACTTCTCCCCTATGAATTCTTTGGGAAACGGATGATCATGCATACTTCTTGCGGTCTGTCTTCCGTTTCTACTTTTGCTTGGATACCCATTTTTTCAATCAATTTAATACTCTGATTAATTGTATTTACCGCAATCTGTGTACTCCGAGAGAAACCCTTTGTCTTTTGATGTTTATGTTTCTTCTTCGGAATATCATCTAGACTTGCGATATAGTCTTCTGTTTGTCTTACATTAAATTCAGCTGCGACGATATGATGGAACACTTCTTTCTGTCTATCACTAGGTACTGTTAATAATGCACGTGCGTGACGTTCTGTGATTTTTGTTTCCATGACCGCATCCTGAATCTCAATTGGCAAATTCAATAAGCGAATCTTATTGGCTACTGCGGATTGTGACTTACCCACTTTCTGTGCAACCTGTTCTTGGGTCAAGCCAGATTGACGCATGATTTGTAAGTAGCTTTTCGCCTCTTCGATTGCAGTTAAGTTTTCACGTTGGATATTTTCAACCAGTGCCATCTGTGCTGCTTGGTTTTCATTTGGTGACATGATATAACATGGCACTTCTTTAAAACCAATCATCTTACATGCACGGAATCTTCTTTCTCCTGTGATAATTTCGTATATATCATCAATCTTTTCGAACAGTGATTGGTTGAATCAACCCGTTCTCTTTTATTGAGAGTGCTAATTCACGTAAAGCTTCTTCATCAAACACCAATCTTGGTTGATATCTTGATGGAACAATCTTCTCCGTTGGGATATCTACAATACGATTGGTATCTTTTCGATCAAATATACTTAAAATACTTGGCATATAACCCTCCCTTATAAAGGCTTCTTTTTTATTTGCCCGTAATTGCGTGGATATTGTTGCGGCGTATGACTCACTTTGCGGTAGTATAAGTTCACTCGCATATCTCCTGTATATAAAGATGTATCCTGTGTTTCTTCTAGCTCTACGCCAAGCACCTTGGTCGCATGTTCTGCTTCTTTAGCTTCCTCATTACCCTGCATGCCCTTTCATCGCCAGGAATAATCCATTCACTTTCACAAGTGGAATGCATAATTCTGATAAGACACGTAAGTTTGCGACTGCTCTAGCAGTTACCACATCGTACATTTCACGGTCCGTTTTAACCTGTTCTTCTGCACGCTTGTTATAAACATGGATGTTTTCTAAATGCAGTTGATGAATAACTTCTTCTAAAAATGTGCACCGTTTTCCTGTTGGTTCAATGAGTGACACATCTAATTCTGGTTTGACGATTTTCCAAACCAGTCCTGGAAACCCTGCTCCAGTTCCGACATCTGCTACTTTTCCAAAAATCTTAGCTTTTCCTAATGGCAAGATGGAATCGTAGAAATGTTTCTCCAATATTTCACCATGTTCTGTGATGGCTGTGAGATTCATTTTCTCGTTCCACTCAACCAAAAGTTGGGCGTATTGTTCAAGTTGTTTTACTTGTGTTTCTGACAATGAAATTTGTAGCTCTGCTGCTTTTTCTATAAGTTCTTGTATTGTCATAATCTCTGTGTGACCTATTCTATCACCATCACGTCCCCTGTGAAAGATGAAAATATGTTGATAACTTTTTTCTCCACAATTGTGGAGATTTAATTTATCCACAATTTGAATAAATTTCTTTCTAATTTGTGGATAAAATAGTTTTCCACAAATTGTAAATAAGCTTTATTTTACGTCACTATTTACAATAAATGATGCGTTAGGTAATGTCTCTACCCAGTCGCAGAATGCTCGCCATTCTGGTAGACGATGTGTCTTACGCTGTGCGTAAATTGTCTTTAACTGACGGTAGTTTGTTGTCATACGTGCAGTGATTCTAAAACCTGCTGGATTGGAATAAAGAATCTCAAGGTACTTTTACCTTTAGCTTCTTCATTTAACTCTGTCACATCTTCTCCAGCCAATTTCTTATCAGAAATCTTTTGTGTTAATTCATTATAGGAATTTACTTTTTCTTTCATGATTTCGATAATGCGTGGATCTGTATAGGAGATATACACCTCATCTAAATTAAACTTTGTGATACGGTGCATTGTGGATTGTGAACTAATAAAGTCTAGGAAAGTGATAGCGTTCTGCTTCTACCCATGCCTTGTTTGTAAATGTGAGGTCGAACTGCACGATAATTCCATTCAAGAAATTATCATGACCACTTCCTGGCTTCGCATTCGCAAGTGCGTGTGTTCGTGGAACAATTGTTCCGTCCACTTTTGTTAAATCAACAGCCATTGGGATATTTTGAACCCATAACTGCAGATTCCATTCCCATAGACATTTACATTTGATACTACGTCTGTGTATTTCATTTCTTATCTTCCTTTTCCTTGTTTGATCGCTATCGCAAGTACTGCGATATCAGCTGGGTTTACACCTGATATTCTGGATGCTTGTCCCATCGTTGCTGGTTTATACTTTGTGAGTTTCTGTCTACCTTCAATCGATAGATTATCAACCTCATCATAATTGAAATCGATACCCAACTTGATACCATCCATCTCTTTTAGCTTATTGGCTTCTCGTTTTGCTTTGTCGATATAGCCTGCATATTTTAGTTCGATATCACACTGATTAGCGATTTCTTCATCAACTTCTTCTCCAATTGTTGCGAGAAGTTCTTTTGTTGTAACGTTTGGTCGTTTTACTAAGTCGATACCATTAATGCCAATATGTGCATCACTTTCATATCCTAGTGATGTGAGGTATGCATGTATTTTTTCTTCATCTTGTACGAATGTAGTTTCAGATAGATGCTGTTCTAACTTCTTGATGTTTTCCATCTTCGTTAAATAAGCTTCATATCTTTCTTGACTAACAAGCCCAATCTTGCGTCCATACTCGATCAATCGTTGATCAGCGTTATCATGTCTTAACAACAATCTAAACTCTGCACGTGATGTTAGTAAACGATATGGTTCTAATGTGCCTTTCGTTGTTAAATCATCAACCAACACACCGATATACGCTTCATTTCTTGCTAGAATGAGCGGCTCTTTTCCATCGAGTTTCATACATGCATTAATACCCGCAAGTAAGCCTTGACCAGCAGCTTCTTCATATCCTGATGTTCCGTTAACTTGACCTGCTGTAAATAAATTTTCGATAATCTTCGATTCAAAACTTGGCTTCATTTGAATTGGATCAATTGCATCGTATTCAATAGCGTACGCATATTTCTTGATGATTGCGTTTTCAAAACCAGGTAGTGAATGTACCATCTTCTCTTGTATATCTCTTGGAAGAGAGGTAGAGAACCCTTGTAGGTAGATGGTATCTAACTCAAGTGATTCTGGTTCTAAGAATAATAGATGTCTTGGCTTATCTTTAAAACGCACAAGTTTATCTTCGATAGATGGACAATAACGTGGTCCAACTCCCTTTACTACACCAGAATACATACTGGATTTATTGAGATTACCCAAAATATATTCATGTGTTTCCGAGGTTGTATATGTCATATGACAACATACTTGCTTATCATATGGTAATACATCTTCTCTTGTGGTTAGTTCTGAGAAGTGCAAGAATCCTTCTGTTCCTGGTTCTAACTTTGTTTTACTAAAATCAATTGATGAACGCAGGATTCTTGGCGGTGTTCCTGTCTTTTAAACGGAAGGTTCTTAAACCTAACTCTCGCAAAGACTCTGATAAGTCTCCAGTTGTAGGTTCAAGATCTGGGCCACCTGGTGTAACTTCTGATGAAATCATATTTACACCGGCCATATATGTGCCTGTTGTTACTATTACAATCTTGGCATTTAAGATTGTTCCATCTTTTAACGTAACACCTGTTACTTTGTTGTTGGTTACGTTTAGTTTAGTTGCCATGCCTTCAATAACGGTGAGGTTTTCTTGATGTAGACAGATATCTTGCATCATACGCTTGTACGCAAGTTTATCTGATTGTACACGTAGTGCACGTACACCTGGACCCTTTGCGCCATTTAACATCTTGAATTGCAGTGCTGTCTTATCCGCAGTGATAGCCATTTGACCACCCTAATGCGTCAATTTCTCGTACGACAATTCCTTTTGCTGGACCACCTACTGATGGATTACATGGCATCTTACCAATATTTTCTATCTTCAATGTGAGAAGACATGTATTCTTTTTTAATCGTGCAGAGGCTAGTGCAGCTTCAATACCTGCATGGCCACCACCGATAACAATAATATCAAAATCACTCATTGTTTATTTCTTCCACCATTTCCTTTAATTCGTCAGGTATATTTGGGGAAAGTATTTCAAATCTGATTTTGCCTTCCAAACCCTGATGCTTGGCCAACAAACGATACATCGTTAGCCGTCCTATATATTCACGAATCTTTTGAGATTTTTCTTTGACTTGTGATACGAAAGGAATCGCAATTTGTATTTCATTACTATCCATACGTATACACTCTGTATTACTGCCACGAATTAACTCCCAACCAGATTCTTTCGCTTTTTGTTTTGCGTACCGTTCTAGAGTACGTTGTTGTCTTTCACTCCCACTATCTTGTCCAATCTCTTGAGAGATAACTGCTAGATAGTGCTTTGTGGCATCTTCTTTAAAGATTTCTTCTGGGGTGATATTCGGATTTGCACTCCAGAGGTCGATACCATGTTTTTGTGCTTGTTGTAGAATCTTGGCTGTTATCTTTGGACTATCTTTATCTAGATAACAATAACTTTCAAGATTGTTTTGTATCGAGATACCAACATCATCTGGATAGACTGGAGATAAGAAGAATACAACATTTGTTAAATATAAACAGTTCATCTGTGGAGGTATATTTCCACGAGATGCTTTTTCTATCGCTGCATAAAGTCCATCTTGTGTGTCATATCCAGTAAAATCACCATAGCGATTCCACATCTGTTTCAAAGAAAGGTTAATTTCAGAATCATAATGTGCGTAGCCAATCAATGCTTTCTTACGCCCATGATTTGGTCTTGCGAAAAAGAATAGTAAATCTCCTTTGTGGAAATCTGTAAACTTCTTATTGGATAATCTCCAAAATAGTATCGATTGATTTCGACATAAGCGATGATATGCAAGCATCTTTTCATCCGTTACATATGCGATAGACCCCATTATGATTCCTCCTTTCTATATTAATTAGAATAAACCGTAGGTTTCTCCATTTTCATCAACACCCATATTAACCGCTGCAGGTACCTTTGGAAGTCCTGGCATTGTGAGTACATTACCAGTGTAAACAACCACAAAGCCTGCCCCAGCAGATACTGAGATATCTGTAATATGTGTTACAAAGTTTTCTGGTCTTCCCTTTTAGAGTAGGATCATCACTCAGTGATAATGGTGTCTTTGCCATACAGATTGGCAACTTATCCCATCCATGTTTGATAAAGTCCTGTATCTTTGTTTTGGTTAGTTCGCTAAATTCTACAAGTGGTGAACCATAAACTATTTCACAAATCTTTTTAATATTTTTGTTTCAATGGAATCTTCCACATCATAGATTGGTTGATACTTGCATGCATGGTCTGTAATCTCTACAACCTTTATTTGCGAGATCTAACATACCATCTCCACCTTTTGCCCATCCATCCGCTTCTGAAACTGGATAGTTATTTTCATGACACCATGCAAGTAACGCGTCTACTTCTTCTTTACTATCTTTAGCGAACTTGTTGATAGCGACAATAAATGGAAGTTTGAAATCTTTGAATTGTTTCAATGTGTTTCTGTAGGTTCTTCGCACCTGCAAGCATAGCTTCAATATTTGGTTGATCAAGATTTTCTTGTTCAACACCTCCATGCATCTTAAGAGCGCGAATTGTTGCGACTATCACAACTGCTGAAGGCTCTAGTTCTGCTAATCGACACTTAATATCTAAAAACTTTTCAGCTCCTAAATCTGCACCAAATCCTGCTTCAGTCACAACATAATCTGCTAACTTAAGTGCCATCTTGGTAGCGATAACAGAGTTACATCCATGCGCAATATTTGCGAATGGACCACCATGTATGAATGTTGGAGTATGTTCCAGAGTTTGTACCAAGTTTGGATTAATTGCTTCCTTCATCACAACTGTAGCAGCACCAGCAGCTTGAATATCATCTACAGTTACTGGTTGATCATCGTATGTATACGCAACAACTGCTTTACCAATTCTCTTTTCAAAATCCTGTAAATCTTTTGAAAGACATAAGATGGCCATTACTTCAGAAGCTACTGTAATCACAAAATGGTCTTCTCTTTCAACACCATTTGATTCTTTTTCTGCGCGATTGTAATATCACGCAGTGTACGATCATTCATATCTAAACAACGCTTCCAGGTAACTCTTGTTGGATCGATATTAAGTGGATTGCCTTGGAAGATTGAATTGTCTAAGATGGCCGCAATTAAGTTATTGGCCGTCGTGATTGCATGCATATCACCCGTGAAGTGCAGGTTGATAGATTCCATTGGAACTACCTGTGCATATCCTCCACCAGTTGCACCACCCTTTAAGCCAAAGACCGGGCCTAACGATGGTTCACGTAAACATGCCATAACATTCTTACCAACCTTAGATAATCCATCTGCTAATCCAATCGTCGTTGTGGACTTTCCTTCACCTGCTTTTGTTGGATTGATAGCTGTTATCAATACCAGTTTTCCATCTGGTTTGTCTACTAGTGTTTCCATGAGTTTAATGCTTACTTTGGCTTTTTCTTTGCCATACATTTCCAAGTACTCTTCTGGGATTCCTGCTTTATGCGCAATTTTATCAATTGGCTCCAGGACAGCTGCTTGTGCAATCTTTAAATCTGTGTTCATAGAAACACCTCTTTTCTATTTCATTTTGCGACGGTCTGCTAATGCATGTGCAAGTGTCATTTCATCTGCGTAGTCGAGCATTCCGCCAGATGGAAGTCCGTGTGCAATTCGAGTCACTAATACGTGTGGGTAGCGTGATGTAATGAGTTTATCTAAATACATCGCGGTTGTTTCCCCATCAATCGTAATGTTTGTGCCTAAAATCACTTCTTCTGCTTCAGGTAGTCTTGCAAGTAGCGACTCAATATTCAAATCATTTGGCATAATTCCCTTGCTTGAAGAAATCAAACCATTTAATACGTGATATGTGCCACGGTATTCCGCTGTTTTTTCCATTGCGATAACGTCTTTAGGAGACTGTACTACGAAAATCTGTTTTTGATTTCGACTATCATCACGACAGATTTCGCATTCCTCTTTCTCAGAAAGATTTCCGCATATTTTACAATGGGTTATTTTTTCATGAACGTCATTAATTGCTTGGGCAAATTCTTTAGCTTCTTGGAGATTCATTTCCATGATAGAAAATGCATATCTTTCTGCTGTTTTTTCACCAACACCAGGCAAGAATTTCAATCGCTCAATCAGTTCTGTTAAACTTTTCGGGTACATTCTTTACATCCCCGGAAGTTTTAATCCACTTGTGGCTGAGCCAAGTTTATTTTCTCTATCTTGGAATGCCTTATCTACCGCTTCATTAACTGCGATTAGAATTAAGTCTTGTAACATTTCCTTGTTGTCTACTGACATGAGATCATCTGCGATTTCTACAGACTGCACTTCATTTCTTCCGTTTACAACAACCTTTACGCCATTTCCACCCAGCTTTACCTTCGTATTCAGTGGCGTTTAGTTCTTCTTCGATTTTGCCTAGATTATCTTGCATCTGACGAGCTTGTTCCATTAATTTCTGAATATCCATTTTCTATTCCTCTATTTCTAAAATTTCTGGGTTAAACATTGCTTTTACTTTATCTTCTGTTGATACTTCTTGTGGTTTTTCAATTGTATATCGAACAATTGATTTTGGTTGTGGCAAATTGCCTGCTTTCTTCAGTTCGATAAACTTCAAAGTTGCATCTTTCATTGCATCATTTGTAGCGATATACAACATTTTATCAATCCCTAATGTTTCTCTTGCGAATTGATATAACTCTTGGTTCATCTTTGGTTCATTCATTCGATTTGCTAGAACTTTAGAATCTGTAGCTAATACCACACAATCAAGTCCACTTGCTACTATTCTTGTTTCTTCTAGTAGTGATGTATATTTCTTACTATTCATATCAAACAAGCTATGAATCTTGTTGAACTTCTCATCATCTTCGTATTTAATTGCTTTCTGGCACTGTACAAGAAGCGTCAAAATTTCATCACTTGATAATTCATTAGAACTTGTAGAAACCGCTGTCTTTATTGGCTCTGCTGGCTTTTGTTCTACTTTAATTTCTTGTGGTTGTTCTACTGGTTTTTCCGGTTCTTTCAGTTTTACTGTAGGAACAACATATTCACTTTCCTTTTGTTGAATAGGAACTTCCACACGTTTTTCAACCACTACTGTTTCTGTGGTAGGTTGGATTGCTAAACCTAAACAAATTACTTCAAAACAGCTTGCTGAAGAAGTCGCAATTCTAAATTTATCTTTAGAATCAAACATCTTTTCAATTATATGCATGCATGTTTGTTGTGATAGGGTTTCTGATAGGTTTTCAGCCTGTTCTTTTGAAATTAATTTTTGTAATTTATCTTTCTTCGTAGAATGATAAATTACTACATCTTTCAGGATATCTATCATGCCATCCGTAAACTTCTGAAAATCGATACCTTGATGTTCATACTTCTTAATTCTCGTAAGGATATCTTCTAAGTTTCCTGCATGAATTGAATGAATTAAGTTTATCTTTTCTTCAACAGATGCTAGTCCATAGATATGATCTACTTCTTCTGCAGTAATATGATCACTTGTATAGGAAGCACATTGATCCATAATACTTAGCGCATCACGCATACCACCATCACATAACACTGCAATATTCTCTGCTGCTTCTTCGTCTAAATAGATATTTTCTTTCTTAGCGATATCTAATAGATGATCCTTGATTTGATCTTTACGTAATTTTGTAAAGTCAAAGCGTTGGCATCTCGAAATAATTGTTGGCAGTAACTTTTGTGGGTCTGTTGTAGCTAGCACAAAGATGACATTTTCTGGTGGTTCTTCTAATGTCTTCAGTAATGCACTGGATGCAGCACTGGACAACTGATGAACCTCGTCGACAATATATACTTTATGATGGCCTTGCATAGGCGCAAGTTTACTACGATCAATTAAATCACGGATATCTTCCACGTGAGTTTCATTCGCAGCGTTAATTTCAATAATATCTGGATGTGTACCATTATTTGCGGCAATACAGTTATCACATTCTTCACATGGAGCCTTTTCTGGATGTTCGCAGTTTACCGCTTTTGCAAGAAGTCTTGCCATTGTAGTCTTTCCAGTACCTCTTGGACCACAGAAAAGATATGCGTGGCCTACTTTATGCTCACGCACTGCATTTTTAATCGATTGAACTATATACTCTTGTCCTACTACTTCTTCGAAGTTTGCAGAACGATATTTTTGATATAACGCTTGCTTTGACATTATTTTTCTCCCAGTATATTCATTATAACAAAATTCCTACATTCACATGTAGGAATTCACTGTATATTGGCTTTATTTTTCTGTTTTTTCTCTTTTGTGATTTCTCTTTTTTTACGAAAGTAATTTGTAAGTATTTCACTGCACTCTTTTTGTAGGATATTTCCTACAATATTTGGATAATGATTGAGTCGACTATCTTCTTTAAGTCAATGACTGTCTCTAAACATCCGCCTTTTGGATCTTGCGTACCGTAATATACTGTTCTAATACGAGAAAGGTTGATAATTCCTGTACACATCATACATGGTTCTAGTGTTACGTATAGGTCACAATCACTTAAACACCAATTCCCTTTTATTTCTGCAGCTTTCTGAATTGCCATCATTTCTGCATGTGCATATGCCTGATTTAATTGTTCTTTGAGATTATGTCCACGTGAAATAATCTGTCCATCACATACTATGACGCATCCAACAGGCACTTCATCTATTTCTTCTGCTTTTCTAGCTTCTTCTAGAGCTAGTTCCATATATTCTTCGTGTGTTTTCATAAAATAAAAGTGGCACACGCGATACAGGGACATCTATGGCTGCTGCCTTCCGGCCCTGACCAGGTTCAATGTATGTATGCTGTGCCATGTATGATTATAGCAAATTTCTCTTACTTGTCCAAGAGTGTATTTTAAAAGGATTGTTTCACGTGAAACAATCCTTGGTTTTTAGAAACTCTTCTTCTTTGTTGGAGGAACAATCTTCTCCTGTCCACCCATATAAGGTCTGAGTGGTTCTGGAATATTGAGAGATCCATCTTCATTTAAGTTATTTTCAACAAAGGCAATTAACATACGTGGTGGAGCTACTACTGTGTTATTTAGTGTATGTGCAAAGTAGTTACCCTTTTCACCCTTGATACGAATTCCAAGTCTTCTAGCTTGTGCATCACCTAAGTTAGAGCAACTTCCAACTTCGAAGTATTTCTTCTGACGTGGAGACCAAGCTTCAACATCACAACTCTTAACCTTAAGATCTGCTAAGTCACCAGAGCAGCATTCCAACGTTCTTACTGGAATATCTAAAGAGCGGAAGAAGTCTACACTATTTTGCCATAACTTATCATACCATTCCTTTGATTCTTCTGGCTTACACACTACAACCATTTCTTGTTTTTCAAATTGGTGTACGCGATATAGACCTCTTTCCTCAATTCCATGTGCACCAACTTCCTTACGGAAACATGGGCTATATGAAGTTAAAGCATATGGTAAATCCTCTTCTTTTAAGATTTGACCCATAAAGCGACCAATCATAGAGTGTTCTGATGTACCGATAAGATATAGATCTTCGCCTTCAATCTTATACATCATATTCTGCATTTCCGCAAAACTCATAACACCTGTTACAACGCTACTATGAATCATGAATGGAGGAATGAAATATGTAAATCCACGATTGATCATAAAGTCTCTAGCGTAAGATAAGATAGATGAATGCAATCTAGCAATATCTCCTTGTAAGTAATAGAAACCATTTCCCGATGTTCTTCCTGCACTATCAATATCAATGCCCGCAAGTTTTTCTAGGATATCTGTATGATATGGAATTTCAAAAGAAGGAACGACTGGTTCTCCATATTTTTGGATTTCTACATTTTCGGAATCATCTTTTCCGATTGGGACAGAAGGATCAATGATGTTTGGAATTACCATCATTCTATTTTTGATTTCTTCCGCAAGTTTAGTTTCTTTAACTTCTAAACTTTCCAACTCCGCATCCATATCCTTTACGGATTGTTTTGCCCGTTCTGCGGCTTCGATATTCTTATCTCTCATATAGAGACCGATTTGTTTGGAAATCTTGTTTCTTTCTCCACGTAGAGTATCTCCACGTGTCTTCGCTGCACGATACTCTGCATCCATACTTTAGTACTTCATCAACAAGTACTAACTTTTCATCTTGGAACTTCTTTTTGATGTTTTTCTTTTACTAAATCTGGATTTTCTCTAATTAGATTAATATCTATCATAATTTACCTCTTCTCTAAAAAAATAAAAAAAGCATCATCCATCAAAGGGACGATGTCAACGCGGTGCCACCCTTTTTTTGTTAAAATTGTTTCACGTGAAACAATTTAACCACTTCATTAGCGATAACGGGCACAACCGGAAAGTATTAATTTCACTCAAGAGTGGATTCATACATCACAATGATAACTCACATCATCCGTTACCTTTCTGAAAATGCTTTTGTACTACTATTCTCTATCGACGTTTTTACAAAATAATTTAATCATTTTGACATTGATTTGTCAATGTAGCAAAACAGTGATATATTTAAGATGATTAAACAACGCAGTTGTTTTAATAATAAGGAGAATAGGTATGGCAAAAAAGTCGCAGTACAAACAGAAGTTAGAGTATAACAACAACTACAACAGAAACAACTACCGCTCATTCTCAGTCCGCTTAACAATAAAGTTGAGAAAACAGTTATCGCTTGGCTTGAAGCTAAAGAATCTGTAAAGGGTTACTTATGTGATCTAATTATTGCAGATATGGAGAAGAATGGAAAAAAGACTGCCGCAAAGAAAGTAACAAAAAAGGCTCCAGTAAAGGCTGAAAAGAAAATTGCCAAAAAAACTACTCCGGCTAAGAAAGTTGCAAAACCAGTAGCTAAGAAGAAAGTTGCTAAGCCGGCTGCAAAGAAAGTTACTAAGAAGACAGTCGCAAAACCAGTAACTACAAAGAAAGCAACAAAAAAGGCACCAGTAACAAAGAAAGCTGCTAAACCAGCTAAGAAGACTACGAAGAAAAAGTAATCTTACATTAAAACTTCTGCATTTCGCTACGGAAGTTTTTTTATACTCAAAAAGAAAAGGACAGAGTGATAAATTCACCCTATCCTGTTTTTATTCTTCTGAATCAGAATCTGCTACTTCTTCATCATCGTTATCAATGATATCTTCATCATCTGATGTATCTTCAAAGACACCTTCATCTAATACTTCGTTATGAGAGATATCTACTACTTCTGAATCTTCCTCTGGTTCAAGTATCGCTACTGATGAAACAATATCATCCTTCACATTGATTACCTTTACACCCTGTGCAGAACGGCTATATACAGATACCTGGTTGAGAGAGATACGGATTACAATACCACCAGCAGTCATGATCATGCAGTCTTCATCGCCTCTTACAGCACGCATACATACAAGCTTACCTGACTTCTCTGTTACATTAACTGTCTTAACACCACGTGCACCACGGCGTGTCATACGATAATCAGCTAAAGATGACTTCTTACCAAATCCATTTTCTGTAATTGTTAAGATATATTCACCTTCAAGATTTGTTGCTAGACCAATGACATAACCACCATCAACATTGAATCCCTTTACACCACGTGCTGTACGTCCTAGAGGACGAACTGTGTTTTCAAGGAAACGAACTGCTTTACCATTTGAACCTGCAATGATGATTTCCGCATTGCCATCAGTACTTCTTACAAATGCAAGTTCATCATCTTCATTCAATTTAATCGCGATCTTACCGTTCTTATTGATGTTTTCATATTCATCAAATGTAGTACGTTTGATGATACCTTGCTTAGTAACAAAGAATAAGAACTTGGAATCATGGTCTTTACTATATGGCACAAGAGCACGAATATTCTCTGTCTTATCCATACTAATTAAGTTGATGGCAGGAATACCCTTACTTGTTCTGCTGAATTCAGGTACGTTATATCCCTTGATACGATAAACCTTACCCTTATCTGTGAATACTAATAAGTGATCATGAGTAGACATACTGATAAACTGATCAATAATGTCATCCTTATGAAGTTCCATACCCTTGATACCCTTACCACCACGATTTTGTACATGGTATGTATCTGTTGTTAAACGCTTAATATATCCGTTTGAAGATAACGTAATAATAATGTTTTCAACAGGAATCAAGTCTTCATCTTCAACATCAGCGATTGCGTCAATAATCTCACTACGACGTGGATCATTAAACTTCGCTTTCACTTCACTCAATTCATCACGAATAATTTGTAATACTCTTGCATGGTTAGAAAGAATATCCTGAAATCCGCAATCTTAATTAATAAATCTTGATATTCATTTTCAATCTTTTTCACGTTCAAGACCAGTTAATCTTCTAAACTGCATATCTAAGATTGCCTTTGCTTGAATCTCATCTAATCCAAAGCCTTCCATCAAACGTGGCATCGCTTCATTAGGATCACGAGAATCACGAATTGTATGAATGATCGCATCTAGATTATCAACCGCAATACGTAGACCTTCTAAGATATGTGCACGATCTTGTGCTTTCTTTAAATCAAACTGTGTACGACGTACAATTACTTCATCTTGGAATGCGATATATCCCTTTAGAAGATCAATCATACTCGCTTGGCGAGGAACACCATTGAATAATACAACGTTATTTACACCAAAGTTAGATTGTAGAGGTGTAGAACGATATAACTGATTTAACATAACATCAGGTTGAATATCCTTACGTAATTCAATTACAACACGAATACCATCCATATTAGATTCATCACGTAAGTCAGTAATACCTTCAATCACCTTATCTCGAACTAGAGTAGCGATTCTCTCAACTAAACTAGCTTTATTTACCATGTAAGGTAATTCATAAACAACGATACGAGATTTACCATTTGGCATTTCTTCAATCTTTGTTTTTGCACGCATAATTACTGATCCACGACCAGTTTCAAATGCTTGACGGATACCTGATCTACCTAAGATATATGCACCAGTAGGAAAGTCAGGACCCTTCATGTAATTCATCAGTTCAGTCGCTGTAATTTCTGGGTTATCCATAACCGCAAAAATACCATCGATTGTTTCTCCTAAGTTATGTGGCGCAACATTAGTAGCCATACCGACCGCAATACCAGAAGAACCGTTAACAATTAAATTTGGATAACGTGATGGTAAAACTGTAGGTTCTTTTTCTTGACCATCATAGTTATCAACCATATCTACTGTATCTTTTTCAAGATCGCGTAACATTTCAACCGCAATCTTAGACATACGTGCTTCGGTATAACGCATCGCAGCTGGATCATCACCATCCATCGAACCAAAGTTACCATGTCCATCAACTAATACAGTTCTCATATTCCATGGTTGTGCTAAATAAACTAACGCACCATAGATAGAAGAGTCACCATGTGGGTGATATTTACCCATCGTATCACCGACAATACGTGCACTCTTACGATATGCCTTGTCAGGTCCGATGTTCATTTCATGCATGGAGTAAAGAATTCTTCTCTGTACAGGTTTTAAACCATCACGTACATCTGGTAATGCACGTGATACAATAACTGACATCGAATACTCCAAGAAGTCACGACGAATTTCTTTTGTTAATTCTGTTTCTGTAATATGTCCAGGATCAAAATTACTTTCGTCAAATTCCATAAAATCATCTAAAGCCATTGTAATTTATCTCCTTTCTTAAATATCCAAGTTTTCCGCAAAGTGAGCGTTTTCTACAATAAAATTCTTACGTGGTTCAACTTCTTCACCCATCAACATTGTAAAGTTATAGTCAGCTGCTTCCGCATCACCAACCGCAACACGAATCAATGTACGATTCTTAGGATCCATTGTTGTTTCCCACAACTGTTCAGGATTCATTTCACCTAATCCCTTATAACGTTGAATACTGAGACGATCACCCAGTTCACGTTTTACTTCTTCTAACTGGTTATCTGTATATGCATAACGCACTGTCTGACCCTTTTGAACCTTATAGAGTGGTGGTTGTGCAATATAGATATAACCCTGTTCCAATAATGGACGTAAATAACGATAGAAGAATGTTAATAACAATGTACGAATATGTGCACCATCGACATCGGCATCGGTCATGATAACAATCTTGTGATAACGTAACTTTTCAAGATCAATTTCATCACTCACACCACAACCAAAAGCAGTAATCATGGAACGAATTTCCGCATTCTCATAAATACGAGACTGTCTAGCCTTTTCGACGTTTAAAATCTTACCTCTTAACGGTAGAATTGCCTGGAAGTGTGAATCTCTTCCCTGTTTTGCGGAACCACCGGCTGATTGTCCCTCGACGATATAGATTTCACAGATAGACGCATCTTTCGATGAACAATCTGCTAATTTACCAGGAAGTGGACTTACTTCTAAAGCACTCTTTCTTCTTGTTAATTCACGAGCCTTCTTAGCCGCCATACGTGCTTGTGAAGCTAAGGCAACCTTTTCTAAGATGGCTTTTGCTTCATCAGGATTTTCCATCAGATAACGCTCTAATTGTGTTCCAAAAATATCTGAAACAATCTTACGTACTTCAGAGTTACCTAATTTAGTCTTTGTCTGTCCTTCATATTGAGGATCTGGGTGTTTCACGCTAATAACAGCAGTTAAACCTTCGCGACAGTCATCCGTCGTGAGATTATCATCCTTCTCTTTTAAGAATCCTGTATCACGCGCATACTTATTAATGACACGATTTAACGCAAGACGGAAACCTTCTTCATGCGTACCACCTTCAGCAGTATTGATATTATTACAGAAAGTATAAATATTAGGATTATAACCATCGTTATACTGACAAGCTACTTCTACCTGAATATTATTTTCATAACCTTCACTATAAATAATTTCATGATTTATAACTTCGCGATTACGATTTAAGAATTCAGTATATTGTTTTAAACCACCATCAAACTTAAATACATAATGACGCTTAGATTCATCTTCTTCACGTAAATCATTAAACTTTAAACAGATACTCTTATTCAAGAAAGCTAGCTGACGTAAACGGTCACGTAAAACGTCATGTTCATATACAACTGTTTCTGTAAAGATTGTTGGATCAGCTTTAAAACGAACTGTGGAACCATGCTTATCCGTAGGACATGTTCCCTTTTCCACAAGAGTTCCTACAGGATGACCACCATTTTCAAAACGAATATAGTATTCTTTTCCATCATGGAAAACAGTTACTTCTAACCAACTACTTAAAGCATTTACAACAGATGCACCTACACCATGCAAACCACCAGACACTTTATAAGCACCACCACCGAATTTACCACCAGCGTGTAAGACAGTAAAGATTGTCTCAATTGTAGACTTACCTGTTTTTTCATGAATACCAGTAGGCATACCGCGACCATCATCTTCAACTGTAATAATGTTGTCTTTATCAACAGTTACCGTAACCGTTGATGCATACCCAGCCATTGCTTCATCAATACCATTATCAACTATTTCCCAAACAAGGTGATGTAAACCCTTTGAAGAAGTTGACGCGATATACATACCTGGTCTTTTACGTACAGCTTCCAAGCCATCTAAGACCTGAATATCAGAGTCGCTATAAGTGTGGGTAACTTTCATATCCATCTCTTGTCCTAATACAAGTTCACTATCTTCAGATACTTCCGTTACCTGCTCTAATTTATCGCTCATTACTTACCTCCTGTGAGTGGAAAGATTTTTCCACCTTCTATACGAAATTCCGTCATGTCTGCATGTTTCAGAAAATCTGGAATTTCCGTCGTCGTGATAATGCATTGAAAATCACGCTGTACCATTTGTAATAACTTTTTTTGACGACTGTAATCTAGTTCACTTAATACATCATCCAAAAGTAGAATTGGTTGTTTCTTCGTCATTAACTTTATGTAATTTAGTAAAGCTAATTTAAACGACAACATTACCATTCTCTTTTGACCCTGACTTGCAAAGTAAATTAGATTTTGATCATCCATCTTAAATATCAAGTCATCTAAATGAATACCAACTTTTGTAATATGATATTCCATATCTTTCTGACGTGATTCTCTATGAATCTCTAGAATCTTTCTCTTCTAATTCTTTCTATATCCTCAACGAAAGTTTTATACGTAACTTCAAGTTTAATTTGACTACCTGATAATTCCTGATAAATCTTAGAAATCACAGATTGAATTACTTCAATAAACTTTCTTCTTTCACGGATAATATGTGCTTCTACCTTTAGCCATTTGTTCATCTAAAAATATCTAAATAATTGAAATCAATTTTTTTCACTCTTTAACAAAAGCATTTCTATCTTTTCAAATACATTTGATATTGATTTAGCGATAATAGATATTTTGTAGAAACTTTAGTGATTTCTTGATTCATCACACGTCGTCTCTCTTTCGGTTGATCATTAAAAATTCTTAGATCATCTGGTGAGAATAAAACAACATTTAATCAAACCAATAAATTCACTACTTTTTTTAAGTGGTCTTTTGTGAATCATCAGAGTTTTTCCATTCGGATGAATGATAACTTCTATATCTTTTTCATCTGTATCCACAAATTTACAATCAATCCCCGCAAACATCTCATCATTGCGAATTAATTTCTTATCATCCACAATACGATGTGATCGAGTTAAAGAAAGATAAACTAAACTCTCTAATAGATTTGTCTTCCCTTGTGCATTTGCGCCAGTGATTAAATTGATACTTGGATTAAACTCTATATATGCATTCTCGTAGTTTCTAAAATTTCTTAATTGAATATTTTTGATATACATTAGAAAACCACATAAGTCTTTCCTTCAATTTTTACTTTGTCGCCTGGATAGAGTTTTCTACCTCTACGATTCTCTTTTTCACCATTCACAACAATATCCATTTCCTTAATTCTTAGCTTTGCCTCACCACCGGTGGAAACAATGCCAGAGAGTTTCATAAATTGCTGTAAAGTAATGTATTCTGTTGTGATTTTTTTCCATCCTAAACTCCTTCATAAAAACCTTAAAAAAACTAAAATAATTATATCATAAAAACCATAAAAAAATCCTTTATACAAAGGCATTTATGAACATTATTTATATCAAAAAAATTAAACCTAAAAATTACTATAATTTTTTTAAAAAAGACTATTAATTTTTCTTTTTATTTATATCTCAATTTTAAAGGATTAGAAATATATGACATTTATTCTATATAATTAAAAATATCAAAAAGGAGATTTTCTTAAATGAATATAAAAACTGAATTTTTTTAAAAATTATGGCTGAACAAACAGAGATAGCATTAGCAACTTCTATAAATAATGTTCCAAATGTAAGAATAGTAAATTATTATTTTGATTCAGATGAAAATATACTTTACTTTTTCATCTTTTTAAAGGAAACGACAAAAGTCAAAGAAATCAGAATCAAATCCATATGTAGCATTTACAACAATTCCTCACTCAGGAAATGAACATGTCAAAGCTAAAAGGAACAGTTAAACAAAGTTCTAAAACTATTTTTTTGATGTTGCTGATCAATTTATTGCTAAAATCCCAGATTACAAAAAAATACTATAGAGTTTGCAGGAAAATCATTGATACTATTTGAATTAAAATTTGATACAGCTATAGTAACAAAAGATTTACATACAATTAAAACATTAAAACTATAAAATTATTACACTTCATGAAAAAAAGACTGTGTAATCTATTCAAATATTTTTTTCGGAACTTTAAAATCTCATGGGGTTGAGGATAGGCTATAAACTTTTTGTGGGCACGAAAAATCATCGTGCTCATTTTTTTTGTGGGGAGACCAAAAATATAATAAAACCTCCATGCTATTATCTTCTTGTCTGGAGAATCAAATAGAAATGGAGGTAGCCCTATATGGCTATTTTTTTATATTATATTACTGAATTAAATTATTTATTACTTATTCTCATCAGGAACAAATGAATTGAATGCTCTGAAAAACTTTACTTTACTACTTAATTATACGAATAACAGGCAATCTCTTAGATGATTACTCTATGATATTGCCTGTTATCAAATTTATTCCCACCAACGAGATTTTTATTAGATGTTTTTTTGGAAAACTCCACGATATTTTTAAATTACTAATTTTTTTCTTGGAATAAATAGAATATTAAATTAGTTATAAGTTCTAACTGGAAGAACAAGTTGTAAGATAGTAGGATCTTCTTCACTGCTAAGAATAAATGGTCTCATTTCACCTACAAATTCAATCTTTAACTTATCTCCTCTAATTGATCTAGCAGCTTCCATAACATAGTTACCTGAGAAACTAATATCTAGAGGTTCACCAGTAAATGTACCAACCAATGTTTCATGAGATTCACCAATTTCCTGGCTCTTATTTGTTAATACAATCTCATCTGTAGAACATTGTAGACGGTTAATTGTCATATTATCTGTCTTGATAAATGTTGTACGGTCAATTGCGTGAATTAAATCGCTACGACTAATTTCTAATGTATATTTGAATTCTTTTGGAATTAAGCGATCTGTTTCTGGATATCCACCATCTAATAATCTTGTTTGTAAAATCATATCTTCATTTACAAATTGTGCTTTCTTATCATTCAAAGTAGATTTGAATTTCACCCTCATCACCAATCATTGTAGCCTTTACTTCATTTAAAGACTTAGAAGGAATTGTAACATTGAAACTATCGGAACTTGTAAATGGAATTGTCTTCTTAGCTAAACGATAAGAGTCAGTAGCCGTACAACATAATGTATTATTTGCTAGATGAAAGTTAACACCTGTTAATACAGGTTTTGTTTCCTTGATAGAAGTCGCAAATGTTGTTTGTTCAATAATATCTGACATAACACTAGAAGAAATCACAACAGAGTTTGCAGGTTTAGAAAAATCAATTGTTGGATAATCATGTGGATTCATACCATTGATTTTAAATACAGCTGAATTACCTGAGAACTTAGTAAGTGAGCCATCAATAATTTCAACATGAATCTCTTCACTATCAATCTTACGGACGATTTCTAGTAAGTATTTAGATTCAATTAAGATAGATCCTTCTTCTAAAATATTTAATTTATTCTTCTCGTTTGCTGTGATTGTACGTTGGATTGAAATATCCGCATCACTACCAGTTACAACCATTGATTTATCTTTAACATCAATCTTTAATCCTCTTAGAGATGTCTGTGGAGAATTCGGTGAGATAGCTCTCGATACTAACTGTAATGTGTTATAAAACTCTGTTTTGGAAATTGTTAAATTCATATTTTTTTCTCCCGTGTATTTTAAAAGTATTTTAAGTATTTATTCTTATTAAGTATGTGGATAATGTGGAAAAACTCTTAGAAAGCCTTTTATTTACTATACTATTTTAGCATTGTAACATGTTATTTTACAGTGGATAAAGATTGTGAATAACTTAAGCTTTTAAGTAATCTTCAATTTCTTTTACTGCTGCAGACATCGCTTTATCTTTAGCAATTTGTGATTCAACTTTCGTACATGCACTAATGATAGTGGAGTGATCTCTACCACCAAACTCTTCACCAATCTTAATATAAGAAATATCAAGTAATTTACGACATAAGTAAATAGAAATATGTCGAGCATTCGCAATATTCTTTGTACGTGTTTTTGAAGTAACTTGTTGTCTTGTTAAGCCATAATAATCTGCGACAACTTTGATAATCTTCTTTGGAGATAAACCAGTCTTATCAGATACAACTGATTGATTCTTTAATGCATTCATGATCGTATCAAAACGAATACATCCTCCATCTGGTTGGAATTGAATTGCATAGAATAATACTCGATTCCAAGCACCTTCTAAATCTCTGACATTTCCTGAAAAGTTAGACGCAATATAATTTAATCCATCTTGATCAACATCTTCGATAGAATAACTACTAGTTTTAATCTTCATTTGAAGAATTGCTAGTGATGTTTCAAATTCAGGAGAATCGATACCAACAGATAATCCGCTGGAGAAACGACTAATTAAACGATCTTCAAGACCTTTAATCTCCTTTGGTAAACGATCAGACGCAATACAAATTTGCTTGCGATTATTTACTAGCTCGTTATAAATTGTGAAGAATACTTCATGTGATTTTTCTTTACCTGCTAAGAATTGAATATCATCAACGAGTAATAAATCAACAGAGTACATATATTGCTTAAATTCATCAATTTTATTATTACGAATTGCATTAACAACTGTTTCAACAAATTTGAGAGATTCTGTATAATAAACCTTCTTTGTAGGATCGACTTTCAATACATAATTGGCAATTGACATTAATAAATGTGTCTTACCCAAACCTGAATTACCATAGATGAATAAAGGGTTAAAGAACTTACCAGGGCTCATTGCACAAGCTAATGCGGCAGCGTGACTTTCTCGATTACAGTCTCCAACAACGAAATTATCAAAATTACGATCTTTTTGAATTGGTAGTGAAACAAAGTCACTTGTATCAATCTTGGATATAGGTGCAGTTACTACTTTATGAATTGCTAATTCATCTTTCAAATGTACTTCTACAATGAAATTGTGATCTACATTTAAAAGATCGATAAAAGAAGCTTCAATTTCTTTATTTTGGCTTTGAATAATCTGTTTATGAATAATAGATGGTGCTACAATAATTACTTTTTCATCTGTGATTGCATATAAAAAAAACATGGTCTGAAAAAAATTCTCAATTATAACTCCATCAACTAGTTGGTTATCACTCAAATATTGAAGGAGATTGTCCCATACTTCCTTCAAATATTGTTCATTCCTTTGTTCCATAAAAATCCCCTTTATTAATACGCATTACTATTTTAAGACTCTATTATGGATAAATCTATAGTTAAAATGTTGATAATTTTTTTATCCACAGCATATAATTTATAAAAATATAGTATAGATAAGAAATATAGAGGTTTTTCCACAGTTTTCCACAAATTTTCAATGTGGATAAAAAAATGTGGAGAAAGTTATAAACAATGTTGATAAGTAGAAAAAAAGGTGGACAACTTTTGATAGAAAATAGGGTTATACACAGAATAATGTTTATAAAAAAATATGCGATGAATAAAGGATATTTTTGACTTTTTCAACAGTTATCCACAATTGTGGATAAACCTATGATTGTGGGATGTGAATAAGCTGTTGATAACCCAATACTATATACATTGAATAAAGTAGTTATCCCCAAGAAACATCACAAAAATGATTGAATTTTTAAACAATTCGTATTATATTGAAATTAGAAAGGATATAATTAGGAGAAAAAGTATGAAAACTTACTTTGATTGGATCGTTGTCAAAGATAAAAAACAGTATCTTTGGTTACTAGCGTTACCATTAGGCTTACTGAAAGCAATTCTCTTTGATATCCATGATCCACAAATGTTCAATCGTCTCTTTGAGACAGTAATGGTTGTGATGGTTTGTGTTTATTTCTTCATTCGTTTTAATTCTTATTCACAATTCTATAATCCAAATCATCCTAAACCAAATGATGTGAAGTAAAAAAGTCCCTGTGTACTGCATTGTACACAGGGATAATTTTATTTACTTAATTTTTAATACATGTTCCTTTGCGTGAATAAGATCTGTAATCATATGGCAATATGGAGTAGAAATACCTAAGGCATCACCCTTCTTAGCAACTGCACCATTGATATAGTCAATCTCAGTTGGACGATGATTCTGAATGAGATCTTGGTGCATCGATGGATAATGAGCTGCAGCTGCTACTGATGTTTTCATAACATAGTCTTTAATAGCTTGTTCATCTAATTTAACGCCTGTTGCTTCACCAACCATTACAAATTCGTGGATAATTGTATCTACAACACGAATAGCTTCCTCACTAGCGAAGAATTCACCAATTGTACAATCAAGTAATGCACAAGTAGAGTTCATTGTGCCATTAACACAAGCTTTACGCCAGATAGATGGTAATACATCTTCATCGTAAGTAACATTTAAACCTGCTTGATTTAATACTTCTACAATCTTCTTAGCAGCCTCTTCCCCACTCTTATCAATTGATTGTAAGTTTACAGAGCCTTTACCAATGAGTTTTGCGACACCTGGACCCTTTAATCCAGCTGTCCAAACTGTAACACCCATCAAAATATTTTCTTCTGGAATATACTGTTTAATCACATCTTCGTGACCTAAACCATTTAACAAACAAAGTACTTTTGTATTCTTACCAATAATCTGTTTGATGCTTTGTAACATTGATGGAAGCTGCATAGCCTTTGTAAATAAGATAATTAATTCAGCTTCTTTTGTAGCTTCTGTTGGTTCCATGATGGTCATCTTGACACAATCTTCTGTATCACCAACAATCTTTAAACCATCATTTTTGATTGCTTGAATATGATCTTTCCACATATCCAATAAAACAACTTCATTTCCTGCTTTATGCAATTGATAGCCAAAACGACAACCCATTGCACCTGCACCTGCGATATAAACAAACATTTTTGATTTCCTCCTTTATCCTTTGAATGTAAAGATTTCTTTCTTATAAAGATGTAATACATCGCAACAAACTTTATTTACGATAAATCCAACAACAAATGGCACAACAATCCACGCCACTAACATAATTACAACATTGATATTACCTGCATTGAGTGCAGCTAATGGAGAAACAAGACCAACAAAGCCAAATCCTGCAGATGCTGGAGTTCCGACCATTTGGAAGATAGGTACACTCAGAGAACTAATTGCGGCTGTAATCGCAACTGGTAATCCGATAATAGGATTTGTTAAGAAGTTTGGCATCATCATCTTCATCGCACCTAAACTAATGGCGATAGGAACACCAGGTTTATTGACTCTTGCGCATGCCCATACAAGTAAAGCAGCAGCGGAAGCTACACCCATACCTGCGGCAGCAGATGAAATACCTGTTAAACCAATTGCTAAACCAATCGCAACGGTAGAAAGTGGACTAATGATAATAAGTGAGAATGACATCGCAATCAAGATACTCATCAAAATTGGTTGTAATGTTGTAAATGAGTTGATTCCCTGTCCAATCAGAGAAGTAATCATTGAAACGTATGGAAGTGTTAAAGTACCTACCCAACCTACACCTGTTCCAACAATAATTGGAAGGAATACGAGGTTAAGAGAACCAAGTTTAGCACTGATTAAACGAATAACTAGAATTGCTAGAGCTGCTGTTAACATGGTGTTAATAACATCGCCAATACCTGCTAAACGGAAGATGTTTGTAACATTTCCATCCATTGTTACTTCTACAAATTTCCAAGCTCCAGATGCCAATATAGGCTGCACCACCTACACAAGAAGATTGAATTGGGTTAAGTTTAAACTGCATGGAAATTAAATAACCAGCCATTAATGGTGTGAAGTATTGGAATACTTGAACAATGTGTAACCAATTGGCAAATAATGGATTTGAAGCGAATGGTTTTAAGAATGTTGCGAGAATTGCATTAGGAATTAACGCTACAACAATTGCGATTGTTGCGCCATTTAAGACCTTTAAAATGAATGAACCTGCTGTCTCCTTTTGCGTTTCAGACATAAAATTTTATCTCCTTTTTAAAATGAATTTATATGGAATTATCATAGGTATTACCGGTAAATACTTGTGATTAATTTCACAAATATTATAACTCTAACGCTTTTATCAAACAAGAAATATGTATTTTACTTTGTAAAATTTTATATATGATAATAAAAAAAGAATTCCAATTAAGGAATTCTTATTCAGACATATTAGGAATTTCTTCCTGTGGTTCATCAGCGACATAACGAATACAGATGTGTCGATAACTTCCTTCACCCTCTGATTCTGTCTTAATGTTATGCCAATCACCTAATACCTTGTGGATGACTTTCTTTCATCATTTGGCATTGGATCAAGCACTACATCAACCTTTGAACGTTGTACCTGTTTTGCAATACGCTTTGCCATTGAACGAATCTTGTAATAGCGCTCCTCTTTGTAGTGATTGATGTCAATTAATACATCAATGCGCTTTTCAAACTCAGCGTTTACAGCAGCACGTAATACAGTATTGAATGCAGCTAATGTCTTACCCATCTTACCGATGAGAATAGCATTGTTATCAGAATTTAGATTGATTACATAACTATCATCTAGTTCCTCTAACGCAACCTCAATATCCAAATCAATATGTGTAAAGAATTCACCTAAGTAATCAAAGATAAATTCTTTTACATCTTCAGAACTAAATACTTTTGCGGATACAGAATTACCAATTCCCAATAATCCTTTTTTCTCTTCCACAACTGTGTATTCTAATTCATCGATTGTAACACCCTTTTCTTCAGCGGCGTTTTGTAGAAGTTCTTCAAGTGTTTTTGCAGTATAGATTTGCATTATCTTAAGCCTTCTTTCTGTGAATTGTTCTCCATGATATTTTGGACAATAATTGTCTTAATAATATCTACGATGTTACGGATGAACCAGAATAAGGACATACCTGATTGCCACATTAAACCGAATGCAAGTACCATAACAATCATGTACATCTGCATCATCATGTTCTGGTTATTTGTAGGTTCTGGCTTACGGTGATGTTTCGCAGCTTCTGCAGCAGCCTTCTTCTTTTGGAAGTACATTGGTAATAATACTAAGATAACCTGTGTAACAGCCATTAATAAGAATAAGATGATGTATGGTAATCCACTGAGATCACCTTTAAATAGTAAGCCGAATGCTTCACTAGGCTTTACCTGTAAGTTCATTCCTAAGAATGTACCATTGACAACTGCTTCTGCACGTTGGATAGCCATGAACATTGCCATGATGATTGGTAACTGAATAAACTGTACTAACATCATAGAACCAGGGTTAACGTTGTACTTATTCATTAACTGCTGTTGTTCTTGAGCCATACGCATCTTAGATGCTTGATCATCACGACCTTCATATTTACGTTGAATCTTGTTTAACTCAGGCTGCAACATTTGCATTCTTTGCATGCCCATCTGAGACTTCAATGTAAATACTGCTAGTAAACCATTTACAACCGCAGTAACGACAGCGATTGCACCACCTACTGTGATGACTGGTGCTAATTTGTTTAATACCCAGCTGAGTGGCCAAACAAATAAGGCATTAAACCAGTTTTCAGTTTGGAAGATTTCACCAAAAGTTGTGCTTTCGGAAATCAAAATAATGTGTCCATTGGCATCTTTTGGAGCTGTACAACCTGTAGCTGTCACTACGATTGTCACAATTGCCATCAAGGCAAGTAGTTTCTTTGTACGAGGGGTAAATTTCATATTTTCTCCTTATGTTTCAACTATTTAATTTTAGCCTTTATTAATAGTTTTTCCAAGTTATTTTTATTCTCCTCATAGCTAAGAGAAGAATAGTTGAAGCGGATAATCAAGACCATATCGTAATTTGTATTTTTAAAATCAACTAATTCATGGCACATCATACGAACCTGACGCTTATATAGGTTGCGATGTACGGCATTTCCTAGCTTCTTAGATACAGAAATTCCAATACGAGCTTCATCTCCTTCTTTAGGCTGATGATAGACGACAAACGACTGATTGACAACCTTTGCCCCCTTTTTAATCATAGATTGGAATTCTTCCGCTTTTTTAATTCGATTCTTTACTTTCATCTCTAACCTCTACAGTAAGAAAAAAACCACCAATGGTGGCTTCTTAAGCAGATAAGACCTTTCTTCCCTTAGCTCTACGTCTGTTGATAACTTTACGTCCACCCACAGTAGCCATACGGGCTCTAAAGCCGTGTGTAGCTTTATTCTTTTTCTTGCTTGGTTGGTATGTTCTCTTCATTCATGCCACCTCCAAATTACTATATATTGAACATATGCTCATAAATAATACTTTTTGAAGTGAAAAATGTCAACGCTAGAATGAAAATAGATGAAAAACTCACTAATTAATTTTTACACATACAAAAAACAAAGTAGAGATTTTCTACTTTGTTATCTGATAAAATTCTTCAAATGTTAAATTGGATCCACCTTGTTCGTACATTGCATTAGAAACATCTGTACCAACATAACGATAGTGCCATGGCATATAGGAATATCCTGTAATATCCTGTTTCTTATCAGGGTAACGTAGGATAAAGCCATAAGAATGTGCATTCTCATATAACCATTTACCAGCAGGTGTATTTGCGAAATCTACAGAGCTTGTGCCAGTTGCTGTATCTGTGAAGTCGAGTGCTAAACCTGTTTGATTTCACTATAACCAGCTTTGGCTGTTGTATCAGAAGCTTCTTTTTCACCTAACTTACTAACACGGTCCTCATAAAGTGTTTGTTGATCATCATAAGAACGGTATCCGGCAGTTACGTATAACTTAATACCAGCAGCTTCCGCAGCAGAAATCATAGACTTAGCCGCATCACCAACATCTTGGCGGATTTGGATGACATCCGCAGTACTCTGTAAATAAGGAGTAGCTAAGTTCGTTGGCACAAAGTCACGTGATAGAGAGTGATTTTTATCAACCAATACCGTAACACTGGTTGGATCTGTTAAATGGGCAGGTAAAGCAGATGCCGTAGGTTCCACCGTTGAAGCAGCTGTTGTAGGCTCTGGAGTAGGTGTTGTCTTCTTTAATAATTCTGGATGACTATTTACATAGACAGCTATGCAGAATAAGCATACAGATACAAGTAATAAGAATTTAAGCAGTGTCGGAACACTGAGAAATCTCGTTTTGATCTTCTTTTCGTTTTCCATAACGTTTTTCCTTTATATATTAAATGTGTATAGGTATTTTACCATATAACAAATGATTCGCAAATTTTGAACAAGTATAGGATTATTCTGTATAATATATAAATAGGTACGGGAGGAATAAAATATGAATCCAGCAAGATTAGTAACATTCGCAATGTATTTTGCAATAGCATATTTAGTAATTAAGATGTTTATTTCATCAAAACGTAATGGCAAAAATAAGATGATTATTGATGCGGTACGTTTGATTAATGAAAAGGATATGTTCTTTAACCGCGTTGATCAATTGATTTCAACAGTGAATGATCCAGAGTTTGCCAATAAAGGACGTGTATTAAAACTTTGGGGATGTGCATATCACCAAGATTTTAGTGAGTTTGATTCTACTTTACAGGAACTAGATATCGATTCTTTAATTGAAGATAAAAAAGGTGTTAAGTCAATCGACACAAATGAAGATTCATTCTTCTACCTATATCTAGCAATTCCAAATGTATTACATCATGTAGGTAGAGATGATTTACGTACAACCATGCATGCAAAGTTACAACCATATGAAGAGATATTAGGAAAATCAACTATCAAAAGCATTATCAGACCAGTTTGATAAATATTATGATTCTGTTGATGATCGTGGTCAGACATTCTTTGAAAAGTTACTTGAAGGTGACTATGAAGGCTATATCTATTCACGTACAATGATTGGTATCTATAAGAATCTCGCAAACGCTACACTCTATAAGATTTATCAAGACCAAGCTAAGTTTGAACAATTAGAAGAAATGAAGCCTATGTTAGAGCAGTTTGCACAAACAGGTGTAGGTAAGAGATGGATTCAAAGTTTAGATATTACTTTAGATAATACAACGGAAGAACCTGTTGAAAAAGAAGTTGTAGAAAACAAGAAATCTAATTCTGAAGAAAATCTATCTGAGACAATGGTATTAGAGAAGTTAACAGATAGTGATATTGAAAAGCTAGATCAGAAACCATCTGAAAATCTATCCGAGACAATGGTCTTAGAAAAATTAACGGATGCGGATTTAGAAGAGAAGGATAAGAAGTAATGAAGTTAATTGCAGGTTTAGGAAACCCTGGCAAGGAATACGAAAAGACAAGACATAACAGTGGATTTTTAGCTGTGGATAAATTAGCTGAAAAGTTAGGGACTTCCATTACATCTGAAAAGTGGAATGCACTTATCGCAAGTGTTAGAATCAATGGTGAACAAGTAACACTCATGAAGCCACTTACATATATGAATGAATCGGGAAGCGCAATTTCACAAGCTGTAAAATTCTATAAGTTACAGCCAGAGGATATTCTAATCTTACATGATGACATGGATATTCCGGTTGGTGCATTGCGTATTCGCAAGAATGGTTCTGGTGGTGGACAGAAGGGTATGAAGTCTATCATCAACGCACTTGGGGACGGACCAAATTGCACGTGTACGTATTGGTGTTGGTCATAGTGAGCCAGGTAATCATGCGAAGGTTCCAGATTGGGTATTATCCCCAGTTCCAAAGGCAGAACGTGAAGAGTTTGAACGAATCATCTCTATCGCTGCAGATGCGGCCGCTGCTTGGGTCAATGAACCTTTAGATAAAGTGATGAACAAATACAACATCAAAGAAAAGAAGAAGTAAGTCAAAATTGCCATGATTTGTGGCAATTTTTTTATATCTATGAGAAAGATGGATTAAGTGTTCTTCTGTTTTTCAAAGGGTAATGATGATAAAATAAGAAGACATAAAAAAGGAGATTACTTGAAGAGTTCAATACAGAAAATCCCAAATTGGTTATATGAGAGAATGGTGGATAATCCAGCTGTAAAACTGTTGGATTACGCAAAGTCTCCGATTCCGTATACTTCTTTGATTGAAGAAGCGTTAGTCATTGCGACTTCCTTCCAAAAGAAGCCAAGACCAATTCTGGTTGTAAAACAGAATCTCTATACAGCACAACGTTTATATGAGAGGATTGCAACACTCTTAGATGAAAAAAATTGTGCTCTTTTTGGTGCGGATGAATCGTTACGCGTAGAAGCGATTGCCTCTAGTCCTGAATTAACTGCCCAAAAGGTAGAGACCTTAGCAGGACTATTATCGAATCCAAACCAAGTAGTGATTACTTGTCCATCCGCATTGTTAAGACAATTACCATTTCCAAAAGATTTTAAAGATCGTTGTATCAAGATCCATACAGGTGATACGTTGGACATGCATGCATTCAAACAAAAATTATTATCGGGTGGATATCAAAAGACTTCTCACATTGATCAACCATTAACCTTCGCCGCAAGAGGTGGTATCGTTGATGTATATTCGATTAACTATGACTCTCCAATTCGTATTGAGTTTTTTGATACAGAAGTTGAATCGATTCGTTTCTTTGATGTAGCTACACAAAAAACAGTTGAAAAGATTGATGCAGTTACGATCATTCCAGCAGGTGATGTATTTTTTACAGATGAACAGATTGAAGAAATCTGTAGTAAATCTGAAGAAATATTATCGAAAGAAAATAAAGCAATCTTGGCAGCTGAAATCGAATCGGACTTACATGCATTACGTGAGAAAGTTTTGCATCGCATATGTATTCCTACATGGCATTACTGTCAAAGACAGCAGGTATTTGGGATTACATGCAAAATCCACTGATTGTTTATTCCGACGAACAACTCATTTTGGATTCTGCTAAAAAGTTGAATGAGGAAACGATCACTTACATACAAGAGATGGTTCAAGAAGAGAAGATGTTACCGAAGTTTGCGATGTGGCATGATATCCACAGTCTTTCAAAGCACGGTAAGAAAGTTGTAGAAGATCCTTTCACAGAAAATGTAGTCAATATCGAAGAATTACATATTCCAAATGAAACACTCGAACAAAAACTGTTATTAATTCATCAACCGATGCCAGTTGTTTTAGCGTTATCGGAAAAAGAAGTTGTAACAGTTATTGATAAATGTGTAGAGATAAAATTACCATATCATTTATTATCAGATGATGAGGAACCTGTTGAAGGTATCAACATCTATACAAATTCCTTTGCGCAGGGATTCTATCTCGTTGATGAAAATCTAAAGGTGTATACAGCTGCGGAAATCTTTGCCTATCATCACCACAAAGGTAGATATGAGAATAAGTTCCGTAATGCGGAAGTTATTCATGGTTATGATGAACTTCAACCTGGTGATTATGTTGTTCATGCCCAATATGGTGTTGGACAATATATATGTATTGAAAATCGTGAGATTCAAAAAGTTAAAAGAGACTTCTTAAAGATTATCTATCGTGGTAATACAGAGTTATTAGTACCGCTAGAACAATTCCGCCTTGTGCGTAAGTTTGTATCAAGAGAAGGGGTTGTACCGAAGTTAAATAAACTTGGTTCTGGTGATTGGGAGAAGACAAAACAGCGTCTTCAGAGTAATGTCGAAGATATCGCAGAACGTTTATTATCACTCTATGCCAATCGTGAACAACATATCGGTTTTGCCTTTTCAAAAGATAATGAGATGACAAAGAAGTTTGAAAATTCCTTCTCTTTTGATTTAACGCCTGACCAAGAAAAGGCAGTTGCGGAAATTAAGAAGGATATGGAAAGTAATAAACCAATGGATCGTCTTGTCTGTGGTGATGTTGGTTTTGGAAAGACAGAAGTATCAATTCGTGCTTCGTTTAAAGCGATTTGTGATAATAAGCAGGTTGCGGTACTATGTCCAACTACTATCCTTGCTGAACAACATTTCCATACCTTCCAAAAACGTTACCAGGAATTTCCAGTTACAGTAAAAGTATTAAACCGTTTTGTTAGTCCAGCTGAACAAAAACAAGTACTGAAGGAGCTGGAAGAAGGCTAAGTAGACATTATTATCGGTACACATCGTTTACTATCCAAGGATGTAAAGTTTAAGGACCTTGGACTACTAGTTGTAGATGAGGAACAACGTTTTGGTGTTGAACACAAAGAAAAGATAAAAGAATTAAAGAATGGGGTAGATGTATTATCACTCAGTGCTACACCAATTCCACGTACACTACAGATGTCTCTTGTAGGAATTCGTTCTTTATCCTTATTAGAAACACCACCATTAAATCGATATAGTGTACAGACTTATGTCGTAGAAAAAGATAAGAATTTAATCCGTGACGCAATACAAAAAGAACTATCGCGTAATGGACAGGTATTCTATCTTCATAACAATATTGACCAAATCTATAACATCGCAAGAAATATTCAAAGTCTTGTGCCAGAGTCTAGAGTTGGAATCGTCCATGGTAAACTTGGTAAAGAAGAGATAGAGGATATCATGCAGAGATTTATCGAGAGGAACTCGATATTCTTGTATGTACAACAATCGTCGAAAATGGAATTGATATTCCAAATGTGAATACAATTCTTGTGGATAATGCTCAGGATTTTGGTCTAGCACAGATTTATCAGATTAAGGGAAGAGTTGGACGTAGTGATCGTCTAGCGTATGCATATTTACTGATTCCACCACGTAGACAATTATCCGAGGTTGCTCAAAAGAGACTAACCGCAGTCAAAGAGTTTGCTCGTCTTGGTAGTGGCTATAAGATCGCAATGCGTGATTTAACCATTCGTGGTGCGGGTGACTTACTTGGCTCAGACCAATCTGGCTTTATTGATACTGTTGGTATTGATATGTATATTGAGATGCTAGAAGAAGCGATCCAAGCCAAGAAAGATGGTCGCAAACAAGAAGACCTTACACCAAAACCAAAGACCAATATTCAAACAACAAGTTATATTCCAGAAGAGTTTGCGCCAGATGACTTTGATAAGTTGGATATGTATCAACGTATCGACGCAATTAAAGATGAGAAGATGTTAGAAGCCTATAAGAATGATGTCATTGACCAATATGGTAAGTTACCAAAAGAAGTCAGTACATTATTCCTAAAGAAACAACTAGACTTAGCATTAGAAGAACCGATTGTAGAAAACTATCGTGAGATTCGAGGACAGACAGAATTAACTTTCTCTCCACTCTTTTCACAAAGAGCAGATGGTGTAAAACTTTTTGAAAAGATTACAAAGATATCCAAGGATGCGACTTTACGATATACCAATGGTACAATCATCGTCATCCTACCAAAGAACTCACAGAATATTTCCCTGGCAATCAAGATTATTTATGCCGCAAAGGAGTCAATGAGAAATGAGAATTGATAAGTTTTTAAAGGTATCGCGTATCCTCAAACGTAGAACGGTTTCTAAAGAATTAGCGGTGAATCAACGTATCGAAATCAATGGCCGCATTGTAAAGCCAGCACATGAAGTGTTGGCGGGTGATACAGTATCGATTACATTCGGAAATCGTAAACTCACAGTACGTGTATTATCGATTGAAGAAGTTAAAAAGAAGAAAGACGCATCTGAACTCTATGAGATTATCTCGGAGGAAAAGATAGCCGCTCCACTTGAAGTAGAAACAGAATAGTGCTATAAAAACTGTATTGAGGAAAATATGGCAAAGAAGAGAAAGAAGAAACTAAATTCGAAATTCGTCGCATTAATCGCACTTGGCCTAGCAATGGCTATGTTACTAGCGGTTGGAAGAGAAATCATGACAACGCTACAGTTACGTAAACAAATGGCAGAAGCGAAGGAAAAGCTTGCTCAAATGCAAGAGGAAAACGAATTGCTGGTTGAAGAAAAGACAAAACTCCAAGATCCAGATTATGTAGAGAGTTATGCACGTTCTAACTACATGTTCTCTAAAGATGGAGAACAGATCTTCTTCTTACCAGATAAAACAGATAAGAAAAAAAGAATGAGTCAAATAA
>BNJU01002337.1_pt1 | contig 56609 bp, 92 predicted proteins | sample 8539281 | NCBI WGS metagenome assembly BNJU01 (sample SAMD00202456, study PRJDB9452) | human saliva metagenome | isolation source: human saliva | place: Japan
AAATACAAATCTAGGAGTTTCATCATCTGGGTAACTGGATTTCACCCATGGATAAATCTCTGTATAATAGATTGTTTCTTTACTGTGAGCGCCGTACTTCCATTTCAGTACCTCCTTAACTTTTTGTAACAATATTTTTATCTGGCGTGTCTTCAGCTAAAACACCAACTTCAGCTACTAATTCATTGATATTATTTTTCTCAAAAGCAGCTAACGCATCAATACTCAATTCTATGAAGATACATCATATCAAGGTTTTGTTGTAGTTTTCACATACGACACCAACGGAGCATTTAATGCTTTCATTGCTTCTTCAAGGTTATTATACCTCTTTTTATTCTTTTTGTAAAACGCTTTTGCAGAATCCCAATGTTTTTTATGGGTCAACTCATGCTTTAAAATACCGGTAAGGTCATTTGAAGCAAAGTAGTCATCTGACAACAGGTTTTGAATCTGCTCTTTTGAATGCAAAATATCACTAACAAAAAGAATATTTTGTTCTTGATTATATCCTGCAAAAGCGTTCAATCGACTATGTTTCACAATGACAATTTTAGGCACGTCAAAGTCAGATAAGTCTTTCAAACTCTCATGAACGTTTCGCATGGTATCCCTAATTTTTTCTTAGTGTTGTCTTGTAACCAAAAATCATAACCCTGTCCCATGAACTTGTTTAGCGCTGACCTGAATCCGATCACCGACTACGAATTGTTGTGATTTCGCCATTAAATCAATTGAACTCATATCCTGATTATACACCTTTTCCCCCATCTTTAGCAACGTACCTAGAATACCACTCTTTATAACTCATATCAGCAGGTACGTACTCGACTTTGTCAGTCTTAGGATTTCCTCGCTCGTCGCTCTAGCTTGCCGTAGTCGATATCGTCATCATGTGCGATAGTCGTAGACCTGCACCATGGATGCAGAGGTGATAGTTCACACCAGGAACAGCCTTGTCCGTATCGTAGACCTTTTGTTGTCATGCTCTTGACAGATGTGTGACGTCCGTCTGTCCAATACTGCCACAAATTTGTACTTGGTGATTTCAGCATCTTCATAGCTGAGCAGTTCCATTTGGTTATGAAAAAAGGCTGACTCAGTCCGAACCAAGCGCCTTGCGTTATTTTGACCTGCTCTAAACCGTTCAGCGATTGCTTGAGACGTATCTCTTACGCTTCGGCCAGTCATGAGACTCACTAGGAGCTCATCTTTCACGCTTGAAGCAAGCGCCCCTGTGTTTTCCCATATCCCTATCCGAATAGCCTCTCCTGTCCATTTAAGAGCCCTTTAGGCGCTTGATTTCAGTTTCAGGTACTGGAGAAGCTGATAAGCAAGTCCTGTCTGCTGTTGCAAGTCAAAGATAGCCTTGTAGTAGCTATCCTTCATCAGGTCGCTATAAAAGGCATCTGAGCCTGATTTTTCAGAATGGTAGATAGACTCACGCATACGGTCTAGGTCATCGTCAAACGTTCTAAACGCTTCATGCGATAAGCATAAGCTGGACTGTCTAAAATCAGCAAGCATCGTTGAATGTTCGGGTCGTTTGGTCTAGCTTCAAGAACCTTACGAAGTTCGTTCAGGTCCTTTTCGTCCTTCATATTCTTTAGGACCTGTTGGGCATCACGCTCACTCAAACCGTAATCACGCTGGAAATTTATCAAAGACTTTGTTGATTTGCTTGTCTAAATACGCTTTTAGACTGCTTATAAATCTCGTCGAACTTATCCGCTTGCTTCTCAGCCTTAGCCATCTGCTCATAGATGAGATTAGCTTTCCTCTTGGTCCAGTAGTCCTTGTTCTTCATCTGCTACCTCATCATCTGGCTTCGTGTTCGATTGATTAAAGAATGGCACACGTGTCCATATTCTTTTCTTTCTCTTCCTCGAGTTCTTCAAGTTCAGCATCAGGATCTTCAACGAATGGCAAGAGCGAAATAAGCTGACGAAGTGAGACCTTACCTTCAAGATTATTGATAATTTCGTGACAATTCAAGCAAGTTCTTAGGCAATCCACGACTGAATTGTGGCACGATTGAATGTGCCTCAAGAGCAATCTGCTGCATGCCCAGATAATGAGCAAAGATAGCAATCCGCTGACGAATGCCACGCTTGTAGTTTGCTTCCTTGGTCTTAGTAATCATCTCAAGGCCTAGTAGCTTGAATTCCATAGCCACGCCTGAGCTATTCCCTGCGAAGTTCTCATCTGTCAAATTCGGCACATGGCTGAATGTGTAGATATCTTCTTTCAAAGCCTTGCGCAAGATTTCAGTTGCGTTCTCGTCCAGGGCATTCTTCAGGAAATTAGCCTTAGCATCTGCTGGCAATTCCAAAAGACCCTTCTTCAACAAGGATACTCATTGCCTCCCGTGCTTCTTCTTGGTTATCAGCCAACTGAGCACCGTACAAAACAAGAATAGACTCAACTGCTTGCTCCTTGTCATTGACTCGGTTACCCATCAACGAATTGTAAGCATCAATCAAGCTAATCTGTTGCTCGTAATCACCAATCGCAAAGTGATTATTGCGGTATTCGATGATTGGAATCTGCCAAGATTATGTTCTTCTACTTCCTCATTCTGTGTTGTTCCTGTGCTTGAATCACGCAGCACAATGTGATAGTGCAGATTTTGAGTAAAGACTTCTGCTTGATACTTAGTCGCATCTTTCGTATCATCTCTTTAATTTCGTAGTAATACACCGCAAACAAAGCCTTGCGTTCAATACTGTCATCGTAAACCAGGAACACGTTTTCGGGATCTACGCTAGTCGAATCAAGCTCAGTCAATCCCTCTTTAGCATAGATGTACTCGTAAGCACGTCCATAAATAGCCATGTTCAGAGCGTTCTGCGCATCCACTTGGTCTATTTCAGCGCCATCGAAAAGCCTCAAGCAATGGCTCAAGGTTCCTCTTCTGCAGTGTTGTTATACTTGATAGGATTGCCCATAAAATAGCCCGTAGACGTGTCTGCGATATCCTTAGCGTGGTTAGCTACTGTCTTGAAGTTTGGTGCATTCTGATTTCTTCTCATGTGATTCAAGATAGCATGTTCGCCCATATAATATTTCTTCAGGTCCTTCAATCGTTGGCACTCTTGCGTGTGTTTCTGAATCAGCTTGTAGATCAACTCTTTACTCAAAGCTGTTTCATCGTATCCGTCTCGTGGATAAGTTAAAATCTGATACATTCCATTCCTTTCTATAAACCGTAGTCTGAACGTCTGCGGACGGTTGCTTTCCCACCTTCAATACATTGAAGGCTATAACGTAAAGCATCCATCAAGTGGTTGTCTTATCTTCCGGCTTGTTTAACCAATTACCTTCTTTATCACGTTGATAACAATAGCTGTAGAATTCATCCATGATATGTTCACAGCTTGGATGCACATAAACAGAGTATCCTTGTAATTTGGACACGCCTGCCATGATACTATCCTTACCTTTCCTGCTTTTCTTTTTATTCGAGATATGCCATGCTCTGATCTGAGCTCTTCGATTAGCCGAGACTCTGCACTATCTGCGATGATTTGCGAGCGATGATACCCTTTATCCTTTATCATCTTAGCAACTTCTTTGGTTATCAGGCCGACTCTGTACGCTTCATCAAAGATATGTATCTCTTTTGTCGTATCGTTTATGAGTGAGCAACACAAAGCTGTTGGATCGGAGTGAAACCAAAGTCAAGGCCGATACACAATTTGTTAGCAGGATTTCTGCAATAGCTCATCTTTATCAAAGTCTTTGACGGTCACATTGTTGTAGATTAGGCCCTCAGCGACGCCCCATTCGCCGTCACAGACGATTCTTGCCCGCCTTGGATTCGTGTGATACAAATCTTCATAACGTTTGATATCGACTTCATCCAGCCATTCGTTGCATCGATAAGTGGTTGTAGTAGCGAACGTATCAGCTCGTTTCGTTTCCTCGTCAAAGAAGACACGTTTGAGCCAATGCCTCTCGTTCCACGGGTTAAACGTGACCGTGATTTGTTTAAAAAAATCAGGTACATCTAAACTACCACGGATAGACTCGACGACTGTACTGAACTTGTCTTCAGTCTCGATTTGATAGCTCTTCGAACCATGCCCAGCAAAGTATACCGACATCGACCGTGATAGATGTGATTTTAAGTTCGTCGTCCAAACCACGAAAGAGTATCTTTTGACCTGTGTCCCTAACAGTGATTTCAGGTAAAGACTCGTTGAATTTAAACTTATGAACTACTTTCAGTTGGTTAGCTGCCCACCTGAAATCCGTATAGGTTGATTGCTTATTCGTATTCGAGATATCTACGAATGACAAGCAAGTTTGCCCAGGGATATTTTTAAAATTCGGGTAACATAGTTTCAAAGCGGTTGTCTTTGACTTCTTCGAACCACGAGAACCCTTTTACTACTCGATAGAGATTTCTCGAGCGCCAGAACTGCCCGTATCCACCGCCAACCGTTTTAGGTAGGTCAACGACAATGTCGTTCTGCTTAATCTGGTATGTCTGATTCATTCGCAAACACCACCGTTCCAGAAACATCAGCCTCCTACTTTATCCGTCCAAAGCCTATGACGTTTTCCCTAATAGTTCAGCTGCCTTGATTCTATCTTTAGCCCCTACGTCTATATCCGTTATTTCCTGCCCTAGCTCTCCTATACTAATTAGCGTCTGCTCTGCGTCTCTCCTCGCATGACTGAAGTTAGGTAAGTGAGCACCTCTTCCTGTGTTGCAATCTTCTCAGATGCAAGCTGAGCCAGTCTTTCATCGATATAAGATTTGATTGTAGTATTTTGTAGTAACTTAGATGCGTTTGTATTGGCATATTTAGAGCTATACCCTGCTTTAATAGCTGCATCTGTCGCATTCCCGCTGATGATGTACTCATCAGCAAATCTCTGTTGTTTTAAAGTTAGTTTAGCGATTTTCCATCACCTCCATTTTTACAAAACAAAAAGCTCACATAATGTGTGACTTAGTGCAGACGACTACTGACCTTGCGGGTGTTAATTAGAAAGAATATTTATTTTTATTTTTGTAGTCATTTAAAACCTCTGAAGGAATCAAACCCTCTAGCTTATAACTTACCTAGGATATAAGTAGCTATGCAATCATGCAAGGTCCAGTCGCTCCGCAACCATTTGTAAGTTAATGAGTGATATATGAATGCTAAGCCTACTGCCCACCCTGTTCTGGGACATAAATACTCAAAGGAGAGGGGAGGACTTGAACCTCCAAGGCCATCACAGCCCCTGGCATTACAGGTAACCATCTACCAATTCTGAGACCCTCTTTTCAATTCTTGATACTACCATTTTAACAGATTTTAGACTTCATGCACTCACTTTAGCCTCACTTTGTCTATAATAGTCTCCTCTAGTTCAGACTCAGCCTCGTTTGCGTAATCTGTAATAAGTTGCCTTACTTATTCTCAAATTGTCAGCAAAATATCCTCAATGTAGGTCTTAGTAATGTAAGTCATTCTAAGGACAGACCTGCTTTTTGGATTTTTAAGCCTATTGATCATTCTACCTAATTCAAGCTTTCTGTTATAACTTCCTTGGTATCCTGTTCTATAGCCTCTTTCATCACTACAAGCTGAGTATAGACATCGTCAACTTTTCTAGTCTGTCCGCCTTGGACTTTGACATCTGACCACTTAGGGCTTGAGAGCAAACCTGCCTCAAGCTCGTTAATTTCATCTATACGGCTTTGAATGTCCATGTCAAGGTCTTGTAATTCTTTTCAATAGCTCTTTAGCCTTCACTCTCTGTCTCCTTTTGTGGTATAATAATATTATTGAGATTATAGCTGAGACAGAGAGTGTCTTGCTTTTTATTTAGTCTTTTTCGTTACTTTAAACGGGATAATACTTTCAGGCATGTAGTTGACCCTCATTTGTACTGATTCACTTCAGCGCCTTCAAGGTCTTCTACGACGCACATATTCCAACTTGTTAGATTTACCATGTGTTTCTTGTAAACGCCCTTTGCAGTCTCAACTAAGATTTCAAGACGTTTGCCTTCGTTTGCTTCCGTCTCTACAGAAATGCGTCCAATGACCTCAAACTCAACTTTATCTGTTCGAGTGTTAATAACTGCCACGCGACGGACAATATTGAAGTTATCTGCTTCTTGACTGACGTTGTAAGAAACCTTTTCGCTTTCACGGCAAGCAGTTAATAATCAATGCACTTAATACTGAAATAACTGCTACAATTTTTGATTTTCATTCTTCCACCCTCCTCGTAAAATTCAATCTTTGCAAAAGTGCTTAGGGTTTATAGTAATGATATTTTCACTAGGCTCAGTCTGTTGAAGTGTCATAAAGTCTAAAATTACCTCTTTCCATCCAATCCAACATATCAGCTATACGCTTGCAACTTTCTTTAACCTTAATTTGTTCTTCAAAATAAGGATTTTTTAATGCTATCTTTGCCATCACTCCACCTCCTCAATCTCAACCCCTTCACAATCAAACACCCAACCGAAACCAGCTTCTTCTAGTTCTTTGAGGGTGTGTTCCCTTCTTTTCGTGTAATATTACTATAAAAACGAAATCCGTTCGTTTCTGTATCCACCAAATAGTCAATTTCTTCTGAGTTATTTTTAATTTAACCTGATACCGCTTCTCTTTCTCGACCTCGTAGCCGAACTGGTGCATGTTGACGAGGGTTTGAAACGGTTTGGTATTTTCATCAATTACCCAATTTTCAAATTCATTTAGTTCGCTATCATTACGCTTTTTAAAAAGCTCATAGATACATTGAAACAAACTTGTTTCAAAATCATCCTTATTCTCTTCATACCAATCCGCCACAACTGTGAATTTTTCACTTTTTCGGGTTCTGTCTAGTTTAGAAACAAGTTCTATTATCGCGTCTATCTCAATATATTTTTACTTTTGTTGCCAAAAGATTTCTTAAGTCTCCTATCCGTTCAATCAACTCCTGCTTATTCATCTTCCAACTCTCATTATATTTTTCTACCAATTCATGCAACCACGACCAAGGTTCAGTTTTCTTCAACGATCGGGTCAACTCGCTCTTTCTTGCAACCAAGCTGAGAAGTTAACCATTATCAATGTAGATTGTGTCGTAATCGCCCTAATCCCAAACAGTTAAATAAATTTCTGTTTCAGTTCCATTTTCATCTTCAACCGTTATTGAACCATTTTCAACCCACGCTGTACCAAACACACATTCGCAAGTACCAGTCTGTTCTTCTGGAAAATCTGAATGGTATTCTGTCACTTTATATTTCATCTTCCAACTCCTTTATCTTATCTTCCAGCTCTTTATTCTTTTTCTTCAACAAATGCGCTCAAGCGATCTAATCCGTCTTTTTCCTCGCATCACACGGCTTCTGAATACTCGGCTATCTTTTCTTCGTTTTCTTGATTGATTGCTTGTAGCCTTCAATCATTGTCTGTTTGCTATATTCCATAGTTAACCTGCTTGTTTTTTTCTAGCCAGCCAAAGAGCAAACCAAATTGCTCTGTCACCAGCTCATCATCATTGTATTGCTTGCAAAATTTCCCTGATTGACGACACGGCCCATAGCCACTAAGCATCTGATCCAAAACCGACCTCTTGACTCTTCTGATTGCTAGCGCCATCCATTCCGGAATGACTCTGCTAGAAAGAAATCTATGAGTCAATCTTCATGGCACTCCTCAATCTTAATATAGATCCGACTGTGTCTCGCCCAGAACTTCTCGACAATCCTGCTGGCCACTGTGCATCATCTTCCCAGTATCCAAGTTTCGTCATGCAATCTTTTGAGCAGCTTCTGCAGATTGTCCGTATCCGGCTTCGTGGTCTTGTACTGGCACGTCGTAACTTTTTCTTGATACGAGGGAAGCACCACTTGACTGTCAGACGAATCGCTCTTTAAATTTATCAGGAGGCACATGCTGCGCAAGCAAGCTTTCAAATTTGCTCTAGCATTTTTCAGATCCTCTGGCTCATAAAAGATTGGCTTCCAAATTGCAGTTTACCTTTTTCGTTGATGAGTTGTTGTCGGATTTTTCCATCGGTAAAAGAATTCAATCATCAGCCAACTCCCTTAAAATTACACCCAAGGTCGCACTATGGGCTCATAAGCAATCCAAATGAGTAATCTGGATTAAGTGCCATCTCTTCCAAAAATCATCTTCACATTTTATCCAACAAGTCATCGATTTTCTTTTTAAGATTATCAATATCTTTTTATTTTAATGTCATTTTTACCTTCTTTTTACACGCGCCTAAGTTCAGAGTGAAGGACAGGGTTACAGGGTTACAGGGGCGTAGCTCAATCGCCCCTGTTCCTGTACCTGTTCTTCTGAACTCTCAGGGACACTTCCCAAATATTCTTCTTTCGGAGAAAGAGAATATTCTGTCCCTTTGTTTTTGTCCTCAAAATCAGGGACATTTTTCGATAAATTATCGATTTTGTCCCTCGTTTTTCACTCTCAGGAGTCAAGGACATTTTCGATTTTGTCTGTGTCCTTAGAGACATTTTTCGATAGACACATTCGAAGTTGACCCTCGATTTTTGTCTCTGTCTCTATTTTTGTCCCTAGGGACATTTTCGATTTTTTGTCTGTGTCTCTGTCTTTTGTTCTTAAAACTTTTGCTATAATTTCTTTGTTTTTACTCGAAATTTCCATTGTCTTTATCCATCTTCGAATGGTTTTTTTCACTAATCGGCTTCTCTTTTGTCGAAAAGTATCCGATTGATCATCAATAGTGACTGGACTTGTTCCATCATTTATCGCTTCAATAGCTGTTTCTATTTTTTTCAGAGCGTTTCTCAGAGCGCTCTTTTTGTCGTCTTCTTGTCGAAGTTTTTCTTCCACGGGAGTTTCTCTCATTCACTTCTTCCAATTGTATATCGAGCCAGCACGCCTGTTTCATCAAGCGTGTGTACTGGATGACTAAACCACATGTTGACCGGTTTGAACTTAGCAAATTCTCGAAGCGTACCTCAACACGCCATGCGGTTGCTATCTGAATCTTGTCGCGAGCCTCTTCTAGCTTATCTACGTACAGAGCCCGAGCCATGACATCAGGAATGCCTTTCTCGAAGTGTGTTCGCATCTGTGCAGGGGCTCAATAGGTCATCTAGCCTCACATTTTTGTTGATGAGCATTATTCCGCTCTTGCAAAGCCTGCTTGTATACTTCGCACGCCGCTTGATTCAGGCGCTGTGTCAACAATTCTTCTGACACTTCTAGCTCTATTAAGTCGATAAGCGCGTCAGGATCCGAGCAACACACCCGAACCACTAGCGCGATCCATAGACTTCTTACCACCTTGAACCCCTTTTAGAGTGGTGATGGTAGATAACGCTAGAACCCTAGCTCTGTGGCTACTTTTATCAAATTGATTCTGTAAAATGTGCCATCTGGTCTGCACTGTTCTCGTCACCAGTAAGCACCTTTGTAAATCGGGTCAATGATGACTGCGATATAATTCTTCTTCAAAGCTCTGCGAATGAGCTTTAGGCGCTAGCTTGTCCATCGGTACGGTCTTTCCACGGAGATTCCAGATATCGATGTTGTTGATATTTTGCGGAGCCAATCCCATCGCTTGATAGACATCTCGGAAACGATGCAAAAGCAGAAGGACGGTCTAGCTCAAAATTGACATAGAGAACTCGCCCTTGAGTGCATTCCCAACTAAGCCACTTCTTTCCTTCTGCAATCGCGATTGACATCTCAATCAAGGCGAATGACTTACCAGCTTTTGACGGTCCAGCAATCAGCATCTTGTGGCCTTGACGAAGGACGCCTTTTATTAACTCAGGAGCCAACTCTGGCAAGTTATCCCAGCTGTCGGCCAACCCTTCAGGATCCGGCAGGTCATCGTTCAAGTCTTCGATGTACTGATACCACTCGTCCCCAATCGACCTTACCAATATTGGTATCCACCAAAAATTGCTTCTGACCATTTCGGATAAAGCCCGGCATACGTGATAACCTACTCGGGTTTCGGTTCTGGGTATCAACTACGATCCGTTTTTTTCTGGCAGACCTGTAAAGATAATCAACCCGCTTGCGATATTCTTCGTAATTGCCAGCATCTACTTTTCACGATAGCGTGTAACGACTTGTTTCCGCTGTGGACTAAGGCTGCAATCGGTAGCTCCAGCTCTTTATAAATGGCGTTTTGCTTGTCAATTGGCATACTGTCGGATTCAACCAGGGCATATCTGAAATCTGTCACGTTTTTCGTTTTTAGCGCCCTTCCCATCCATTGGATTGAAGCGAACCCATGCACCAGCCTCTTCGTGATAGTCACCTAAGACTGAACCGATATCACCATTGCATTCTTGTAAGAGTTGAATCAATTCACCAGCAGTACGGTCATAGGCTCCCTTTGTCGGCAGCCACTTGACGATCTCGCCCGTTTCATCGTCTTTCTTTGGATAGCATTCGGTCACATATCCGACATTTTCGCCGGCTTCAAAAAGCGTTTCGAGGTATTTGATGATTTCCTGTACCGGATTCCAGATAGTTGGCTCGTGAATTTCCTTGCCCTCTATCCAATTCTTGTCAATGACCTTATAGTCGCGGTCAATGGTATCGTTCCAGTCCAATTCATGCGCATTCTCGCTATCGTAACTCAGATTAGACACCCAACCGTTTTCTTTTGCTAGCTGGGTAATCGTGGCGCCTGTTACAATCGTTCCTGCTTCTTCGTTGAAGGTATCCCATTTCTTGAAAGCATTCGAATTTCTTGTATCGGCTATCGTTTTTGCGACCAGTTATCCCAGTCAGATGCCGTATAGCCCTCGTGTTTCAAAGCCATACCCACATTTACCCATGTCTAGTAGTCTACCGTGGCAGGATTGATATAATCCAGCAACGGCAACAAATTAAAATCATTCTCTGCCACTGTTTTCTCCTTTTTTAAAATAAGCTAATTTGAAATGACGATAGCATTTTCTCTTGTGCAGCCTTATAGAAATCTTTCTTAATTTCAAATCCATAGGCTGACCTATTCATCTCAATAGCAGCCTCTTCAAAGTTGATCCAGAACCTGCTACGGGATCAATGACAACATCTCCCTCATCTGTAAAAATTTCAATCAATCTTTTCAAAACTGGTATCGGTTTTTGCGTAGGGTGGATAACGGGGTAAGAGCTATCTTTTTCCCACGGGGCGTGATTGAGTATCATAGCCCCGCCATTGTTAAATTTAGGGAGTTTGTCACGATATAATACCGTTGCTTTCTTCAACCGCACCAACAATTTTCATGTTGGGCTTAGTACTTGCGTGACTTGATTTTTTGTAAAAATAGAGCGGATAAGCTTTTATTAAAACCATGCTTTTGCCACATTCTATAATCATGTCTCGCTGTTGCTCAGGCATGAAAAGACTATCATGCAGGTGCTTTCCCTTTTCCCTTTGGTTCTTTCTTCAATAACCGACTACAAAAATCAAAGAAATTATTGATTTTAAAATCATTATCTGTATCAAAGAATGATTTACCAGCCAGCTTTGCTTTTCACCATTTCTATTATCACCGTCTTTATACCATCTAGGGTCAGAGGCATAAGCGTTGTTTCCCAAATTGTAAGGTATATCAGCAATAATCAATTGCGCTCTTGGAATATTGTATCGTTTAGCATTTTCAAAATGATCGTTAAATAATTCATATTTCATACATCACCCGGCACATATTCAGCTGGTCGCACGCCTGCTGGCAATCGCCATCCGTTTGCTGCGATACGATCAATCATATTTCTCGCTTGGTCAAATTGCCACATGCCCACATCTTTGAAACCACGACCTTCCAGGAAACGAATTTGTTTCGGTGTGGTCAAGCCTTCTGATTGGCGTTTGTGCAATCTATCTAAATACAACGCAGCCTTTCCAGCGTTACCGATTTCGTCAGGAAGTATGCCGTATTTCTCAAGCGCTTTAATTTGCTTATCACTAGCAGGCGCCATCTCCCATCCGAAGTTAGGTACATAGTTTGATAAATCTTCTGCGTGGATAGACATTTCAAATTGCAATGGGTCCACCAGCTTGCGTTTACGTTTGCGCATTTCTGCAAGTTGCTTAGCTAAGGCTTCTCTCGCTGTGCGACAACATCTTCTGTTGCCTTAACTTCCATATCTTCAAGATCAAGCATGACACCTGTTTGCTCTTCCATATTCTCGACCATTTTCTGAGCGACTTCTGGGGTCTCACAGATCAAGTGCGCCGGTCGGCATAGCTCGTGGCGTTCCGTATGCCAGAGAAAATCCAGCAAGAGCAATTCTTCCTTGCCAGGATGTAAACGAGTCCCACGCCCTACCATCTGGCTATACAGAGCACGCACCTTAGTAGGTCTTAGTATAACCACACAGTTGACTGATGGACAGTCCCAGCCTTCGGTCAAGAGCATAGAGTTACATAGGACGTTGTATTTATCATCTTCAAAATTCTGCAGTACCTCCGCACGGTCCTTGGACTCTCCATTGACTTCAGCAGCGCGAAAACCTTTTGCGTTTAGGGATGTCACGAAACTTCTGCGAGGTCTTTCACTAAAGGCAAGAATACGACTGTTTTACGGTCTGCACATTGTTTGGCCATTTCGTCTGCTATCTGTTCCAGGTATGGATCTAACGCCGTTCCGACATCGCTAGCCTTGAAATCACCTGCTGACATGCTAACATTTGACAAATCCAAGCTGAGCGGGATTGTCAGGGCTTTGATTTTTGATAGGTACCCTTCTTGAATAGCCTGGACTAGCGAATACTCATAAGCTAAGCTGTCGAAGTAAGAGCCGAGATTCTTCATATCTCCACGGTCAGGGGTTGCTGTTACCCCGAGGACGTCGGACTGCCCGAAGTAGCCAAGGACACGCTGATAGCCGTCTGAGATAGCGTGATGGGCTTCATCAACGACAATCGTATCGAACCAATCAGGAGGAAATTGACTAAGTCGCTTCTCTCTCTGCATAGTTTGGACTGATCCGACGACTACTCGATACCATGAACCGATAGAAGTGTTTTCTGCTTTCTCTAAGGCTGTGCCGAGCCCTGTCGCAGTCTTGAGCTTATCGCTAGCCTGCTCTAACAATCTCGGACCTATGAGCAAGGACAAGCACACGCTTGCCCTCTTTCACTTGGTCCTCAATGATTTTGGAGAAGACGATTGTCTTCCCGCAACCTGTAGGTAATACTAAGAGCGTGCGCTTGCGACCTTTAGCCCATTCAGCTTGAACTGCTTCTCGTGCTTCCTGTTGATAAGGTCTTAATTGCATCCCTTACCTCCTAGAACTGTCCGGCTTGGTATCCAGCTTGTGGTTGTTGCGCAAAAGTTTTGCTGTTGTAGCTGCTGCGGTTGTTGGTAGCTTGCTTGTGTAGCCTGCCCAGGTTGCTGATTCAACACTTTTGTGTAATCAACGTCTTCAGGGTAGAGCATGGATTTGACTTCGTTGTAATTGTTGTTGTTGTATTGTCGAGTTCCGACTTTACATACACCAGTTGCGCCGATGATGGTATTCCAGTTCATGCGGAGCGGTTCGCCTTTTTTCTTCTGGCCAATTGCAGCAAAGAAAGCAGATAACATTCCTTCAGTTGTGCTATGCAAGAATAGGTTGTGGCGCAGTTCGGTTTCGCCTTCGTTTGCCACGACTTTTGATGCTGACGATAGCCTTGTTACAAGCTGGCAATTTGCCCGGGATTTTGCGGATTTGGCGTGTGGCGTGTACGCTCCATGCCAACGACCGTGAAAAGTAGCAATCCGTCAGGCAAAAGGACGAAATCCGAGTCTTTTTCAATCGTATCTTCCCAGCCAATTTCGTGATCAAAGTTATTGTATTGTTGTGTCATGTTGATTTTCTCCTTATGCTAAGATTGTGATTTTGTCTTTACCTGCAAGTTCTTTCGTCAGTAACTGCAATGTTACTGATAGCTTCCAGCTGCTATTTACCCCCATCTGCTTCAAAAAGAGCTAGATTTGCTAGTTTGTTAACTCCGAAAACAAACTGACTTGCTGGTTGTTCTACTTCGTTGAAGGTACGATACGGTCGTAAGGTTACTGGGTTTGAGTCTTAGCTTGTGCTAAGCTTTGCTACACCATCACGAACAGTCACCGTTTGTGTAATGCCGTCATCCTGAGCATCTGCACCTTTTTCGATTTTTCAAATGGCTAGCAAAAATCAAAACCAAATTACGGTCTGCATCATCGATAAAACATAGACTGCAGCATAATATTAAATTCTTCCTGATCACGCCAATTGCTGAACGGAATAACTGGGACAGATGCTCTTACAGACACAAGCTGAGGACGTTTACCATTTTCAAAATCAACTTGATCATATACAGATACCTTTTTGACAACTGTCCACGACAACTACAAAGCTTTACGATCACTGATGAGATCGTTATCTGATTTGAGATAATCCACGAGACTCTTGAGCGTCTGAAGCTCAAGGATAGGTGCGTACTTACGAGGGTTAAGTTCCTGTAATTTATATTCATTGCTATCAAAATATTCCTTCCCAGTTTCTGAACGAATGATTTTGTTTTCTTCCCCGCTAGTTCTGACTGCGTATGATAATGCTTCTTTGAGATTTTCTGTCATGGTTAGTTACCTGCTTTCTTTTTGTTGTAATCAATGATATTTGTGTTTTGTTGCTCTACTTCTTCGATGAGTTGGCCAGTGTCAGTTCTCATGTCTCCGTTGTCATCAAAGTAAGTTTGACCTGGAACGCCACTTTTGAGCTCATTAGCGTGAATTTTACCAGTGTCGTCACGACCGACAATGACAGTTGTTGCGACACCTTTCTGCGGTGCCAAAGTGGATTTGACTTCCATACCTGTCTTTAACAACAGTACGCTCATCGTCTGTTGACATCGTTAGTGTGATCGTGACCTTTGACGAGTTGCTTTAGCTTCTGTATTGAGGTCCAGAATATTCTCAAGAACTTTCTCAAGTTCTTTGTCAACCTTTTTCTTGTAAAGGCTGTATTTGCGATTTTCGACAAATCGATTTTAATAGTTTTATCTTTCATAGATACTCCTTGTTGTATTTTTGCTATGATTTCTAATTCCCAGAATCTACATCGTGAAGGGCAGTTCAGGGTCTGCTCGTACTTGATTTTGAATGACTTCCATAGTCGCCTGCCAGTGTGCAAACAATCATATCCCAATAATCAGGAGGAAGTTTTCGATTGGCGTTCCCTAGTGGGAAGTGCCCGCGGATGTATGCAACTTTTTGAAGTTCTTCTTCTGTCACGTTTTCTTGAGACATGAGGTCGGTCAAACTCTTTGGCAGACTTACATGATATTGCGCAGGTGGTGTCTGTGACTCGCTCAGAGGCTTCATTGTGAGGTTTTTCAGCGACCTGCGACATATCGAGAGGCAGTTCCTCTTGAACTGCTCAGGAACTTGCTGTGTGGTCTGCTGAAGCGCCGGAGCGACTGCTTGAGGTTGTGGCGGAATAGGTTGCACTTGTTGTTGATTCGCAAAGATATGAGCAATCCCAGCGTAATGGAACGGCAACTCGTCTGGCAACCCATGTCGGTTCTTGGCATCCCAAGCTGGTCGATGGTTGGTATACATGACACGCTCACCGCCTTGAGGTTTCTTCTTGCCGTTCTCGGCCGTCATGACTAAGGTCTTGTAATTGGCGAATAGAACCATATCTGCCCATTCCTTTTGACAAGTGGTGCCGTTTTAGAGCCAGTCTTTTGGCCAAGCTTCAATTCGTATCGATCGTACGAACCCATTTCGTCTGGCTGTTCAAATTTTTAATCTGAGCGTGCGCAGTCAACACCACGTTGATACCCATATCAACCAAATCAGACAAGCTATTCAAGAAACGTCCCATTTCTTCCTGGACATAAGTGTACCCCTTGCCCCCATCCAAAAATCTTCAATACCTTTGCTTTCCATGTTGAGAGCAGATGTAATTAACTGCCAAAGCTTCTGCCCAGTCGATTGTGTCGATGACAAGTGTCCCACACTCAGTCGGATTTGCCTTTAATAAAAGCGATCTCATTGATTAGCATGGTCCAGCTGGTGGGCTTTGTCTAATCGTGCCACATCCATGTTATCGGTCGAGCCTTCTGTATCGATGAAGACAGCATTTGGAAATTCGGCTGCAAACGTGGACTTGCCGATTCCTTCAGGACCGTAGATAACTACCTTTTGAGCTCGCGCCCGTTTTTCCTCTTGTAATTTGCATGTTTAGTCATCCTCCATCCCAACTTTTAACATTTTTTAAGAATCTTTTAAATTCTTTCTTCATCCGATGTTTCAGTCCTTCAATCAATTCTTCTGGCTCTTCGCCATCAAGTGTTTTTGAGCTCACACGTTGCAGTCACTTCGAGCAATCTCACAATTTAATGCATTCGCTAGTTTTTTAAAACTTTCAATTTGTATTTTTGTCACTTCAACTTCATTTTTAGCAGCTCGTTTTAGTTCTTCTGTATAATGCTGAATAAGCAAGAGTTTGTTCTTTGCTTTTGTATTTTTGTTAAAAAGTCGCCTGTTTTTTGTTACGTACATGATAAAAGTTTCTGTTTTTTCATGGTTGTTCTCCTTTAATTTTTAAAATCCACCTTGCCATGTAGCCGATGCTGCAGCGTTTGCTGCGCCACTTACTAAACCGTTTTGAGCAGCAGATGCAAAAACTTTCAGGTTTGATGCTATACCCGTCTTCAATCAGAATGCTACATTCGTCTCCTGTCGATACACGAGTCGCGATTGCTTGCAATCCTTCTTGCTCAAGCCATGCGCCAAATTCCTGCAAAAGTCAGCTGATCCATTTGCTCCAACTTGTCAATGAGTACAAATCCACACTCTGGCTTGAGTTTGCGCACGATTGCAGTCGCGACTTGTAATTGCTGACTACCAGACATGTTATCCCAACGCTGACCGAGGTAGAGCACTTCGCCATCATCCACAGACAAACCAGGCAATGGTAAATCTGCATTGGTAAGCAAAGTCTGTCTTTTTGTTTGCGGATGTCTGCAATCACATTGTCCAGTTCCGTGTACTGTTCACGATAGCCTTTAGCATCCTCTTCAGCTTTGTCCTTATCCAGATTAGCACGCACTTTTACGATTGATTTCGTCAATCTTGCGATGCTCTTTTTCGATTTCTTCAGTCGATTCATCGATGAGATCCATTGCGTCAGTATTTGCAATAGCCAAGTCTTGAGCCAATTGTTCTTCTTTTGTTCTCGCATCAGCCAGCAATTGTTCCAGTCGTTCAACTTCCGCAGTTGCTGAGTTATGTTGATATCGGATAGCTACCAAGTTCTGGCGCTTGCGGGCATTCTCGCCATTCTTAGCAAGGATATCCTGTTGTTGTTGGATAAGTTCAGAGATAGATACCAGCTCTTTCGGTGCATCTGGATAGTACGGTTGCTCTTTCGCAAACTTTTCTTTCTGGTCCGCGATCACACCGATTGCGTGGCGCTCGTCGTACTTGGCCTTTTCCTGCATCTCCAGTTCAGCCAATTGCGGACCGACTCCGATGATTTGTAATAGAGTTTTTGCCTTTTCTTGCTGGTCTGCTCCATGAATTTTGGCAAGTTGATGGCCAGCTCTTCCACGAAGCTATCAAGCAAGTTTTGACCAGCCTTGTTACCGCTTGGGTCAATGACTTTAAGAGTGCTATTTTTACCGCTGCGCTCTACAATCAAGCCGTTTGATAGCGTGATTTTTAAGCTAGGCGGGATTGTACTGCCTTCACGTTGCGCTTGGCTAGGTTTGTACTTATTACCTCCTAACGCCCAAGCAATCGCGTCCAGCACGCTTGTTTTACCTTGATTGTTATTTCCTCCGACGATTGTCAGGCCAGTTGCAGACGGCTCTACTTGACCGCCTTCACGCGCTTGACGTTTTCGATTTCTAGTTTATTGATTGTTACCATCTTTTTCTCCTCCGACTCTTAAAGATTTGACAGGTATTTGAATCTCTTCAACTTCCGCATGTTCAAGAGCAAAATCCAGTAGCTGGTTTAAAACGTCAATAAGTTTCATATCACACTCATCTGCGAGATCTATAATACGCTCATAGTGTTCGCGAGCTACTCTGATACGTGGTGTTGGTTCTTGTGTTCCTTTAGTTCTATATTTTCTATTCATCTTTTCTACTCCTTCACTAGCCCCTACAGGCGGCTCTACATCATAAGTAAATTGCTTGTCTGAGTTTCTCAGATTCATACGTGCGACATTGCTTGCCATCAGCTGACGTTCTTTCTGCTTCATTTCAGCGTGATCATCTAGTTTTATTCACTAGCGACCACTAGGGATGATTCTCAACTATTGTTACCAGGTAAATGTACTCCATCATCTCGCTTTCTCCTTTTCTTCATAAATCGCCACAATATTTTTCAAGATCTGCTATACGCTGATTTGCTTGTTGGTATTTTTTTCTTGAAGGTCAATCAATGCTCTGTTTAAATCCAAAGCTACGATTCTCCAGTCAGTATTTATTTCTTTTTCCAACCAGTTTTTTTATTTTTTTGTTAAAAAAAGTTCATCCTACTGACCTCATTTTTCTTGCTTTTTCACCATTTCTTTTTTTCCAAGCTTGAGTCCCACGATATTGCAGATATTCGTCAAAACCTTTAACCGTGACAAGCTGACCATCATTCCTAAGATGTTTCTGTTGACTAGGTAGCTTTTTCATCTCACGTCTCATGTCTCCTGCTTGTCGTTTTTGAGCATCCAAAGATATGTTCCAATTCTTCATCATTGGCTGAAACTTTCTCAATGATCACATCTTTAATTCTTACAATTTCAACTGCTTCCATTTTTTGCTCCTTTCGTGTTATAATTCAGTTGGTTATTTTTGATTAGCGCCTGACTTCTGTTAGGTGCTTTTTCGTTATACAATATTATTTTCCATAGCCCTGAGTTCAATCTCATGGCTAACTTGTCTAAATAGCTTCTCACACGCTATTTTAGCTTCTGTACGTTTTGTTTTCGCTGATGAAGTAATCAGCAAGTTCGATGATTTTATCTTCCAATATTGCCTCCAAAAATCATTCTCAAGACCGATGTCATTTCCTCCTGATTTGCTATAATAACTTTAATTTTAACCTCTCACCGTTTTTGTCAAAGTTCCCATAGAAAGGAGGGGACATAATGCCTGAAATTAAAGTAACGTTTACTGATGATTCCGTAGTCATATTTCATGAAGAGATGACTTTTTCAAACATTTAATAAAAATGATGATAAACACTTGCCAGTAAACAAAGCATCGCTATTTAGACACCCAAACTGTAGTCTATTATTTAGTTTTTGTAGATATTTTGTGCATGGGCGAGTTCTTTTTACAACGTCGAAAAACCAGAAATAATCTACCAATCTAAAAAAATGTGAAAAAGATTGAGTTAGTCTAATTTTTGTTGCTTCAAGTAGCTATCTAGTGTGCGTTTTTAATCTCATATTGGATAGCTTTTTGAATAGCTTTATGTAATTCTGGTTCGCTCTCAAATGGGATAGTAATGCGGTCAATATTCCAGTTTAACTTTTTAAGGTTATCCATGTCGTGGAAAGTTAAACACCAATCAGCCGCCCAGCTAATCAATTCATTGAACCTAGTAGCGAACTCGGTATTCATTGCCTTCACTTCTTCGCTACGTTTCATGCCTGCTGCCACTAGTTTTTGTTGTAGTTCTTCATATGTTTTTATTCTATTGTTTTTCTCCTTAAATCTAAAAATTACTTATTAAAATCTGTTGAGTATGTCCAAACTGACAAACTTCATCTTCAATCTTCTGCGAACTGTTCGTAAAGTTCATCTATTTCCTTCCGTTGCTCTTTTGTAAACGGAGCGGTATTATTTGTCCAAGTTATCTGCTTGCCTTCTTCACGCTTTTATCCTGCCTGCTCTAACAAGCAGGTTTTTAAATACTCGTAAGGCATGTGAACTCTGATATCTTCTCCCATCTCTGCTCCTTTCTGTTTGTGGTATAATGAAATCAAAAACGAGGTAATTCTAATGAAATTAAATCCTGATTGTGTCCGTGATATCCTTTTTGTTGTTGAAGAGTATTCAACATACTCTAATGATGTCTCAGAAGATAAACTATATGAAAAACTTGTTCCAAAAATATTCACAAGAAGAGCTACTTTATCATGTCAGACAATGCGAACATAGTGGCTTATTTCTCGATGTACAACATTATTTTTGGTGGTTTCTCAATTCAAGATTTATCTCCTTATGGTCATCAGTTCATCAATGATATTCGCCAAGATACCAATTGGAATCGAACAAAGGATATAGCAAAGAATGTTGGTTCTTTTTCACTGGATGTCCTTAAAGATATTTCTATCACAAGTTATTACCAATCTCATTTCAAATCAGCTTGGCAATAAATTTTAAGTAGACAGTAGCATGGTTGCATTCAGCCGTGCTTTTTGTTTTAATTGCTTGCACACCTTTTAATTTTTGGTCATTCAAATAAATACCATCTTCTCTTATTTTTAGTCTCGTTCATTCCGTCCTCCTTTCTGTTTTCTAATCTCCATTTCTGCTATAATATAGTCAGAAAGGAGGTAATATTATGACTGAAATTCACGCATGTCTTTGCGGAAATTGGGTGAACCTATCAGCCGACAACGATTGTGTAATGGGACCAAATATGGCTAGTCCTTACATTTGGTGGGAAGAAAATGCAGAACTCTACTCACCAATTTCTAAACCTGAAGCAAACTCGATGTACCATCAGGATTATATCTACATTCACTATCGTGGCGCTGACTATCGTATCCATCCAATGTTTATTCAAATCGTTTCTAGATAACTTTTTCTAGTCTTTTAGAGATGATTTCTAAATCTGAGTCGTCCAGTTTCAACTGGTCGGCTTTTTCATTTAAACAAGCTTCGACAACTTGGTTAATTTCAATCCATTCTCGTTTTGTAAATTGACTTCTGAATTTCAGGAATTCCTTTATTGTTTCTTTCATACGTCCTCCTTTCTGATATGATTTTAAATCATATATAGTTGAAAAATTTTTATGTGACTTGCTTGTTTATTCCAAGAATATCATCAGTAGACACATTAAAAATAAAGCTAGACTAATAAGATACTCGCCTGAAATCTTAGTCTGGTCTTTTTCCCAGTTGCTAATAGATGTTTGAGTAACACCCTAATTCTTTTTGCTAGTTCACGCTGTGACATCTTGTTATGTCTGGCTCTTAATTCTGCAATAGAGACCATTTGTGAATCACTCCTTTCTTGATGATGATTACATTTTATATGATTTTTTAATCTTATGTCAAGTATTTTATATGATTTATTTTTCTTTTTTGAAAAATAGTTATTTTTGTATTTTTATTTAAAAACTTTTTCTTATACACTTGATTTATAATCATGATTTTGATATAATTTACTTTATCAAAAACGAAAAGGAGACATCCTATGAAACAATTAGGGGGACGAATAAGAAAATTGAGAGAAAGTCGTAATATGACACAGACTGAACTTTCAGAAATTCTTGGCATGAAAACCTATACTACTGTTTCAAAATGGGAGAAAAATGAGAATTTTCCTAAAGGTAAAGACCTAAAGAAATTAGCAGAAATTTTTAACGTCACTTCGACTCACCTTTTAGGACTGTCAGATACTGAACTTGGAAAGATTACCACCCCAAAACAACCACCCTGAAATCCCTAACCATCTACAACCAGCTAGAAGATCCAAATAAAGAAAAAGTCCTTGACTATGCTACTGTTTTATTAAATGAACAAAACAACATGAAGACATCAACTGTCTTAGAAAAGTACAAAAACGACGAAGACTATATCACTGACTACGTTGAGGGATTGGTTGCTGCAGGACATGGAACGTTTCAGGAAGATAACCTCACACATGGAAGTTAGACTGCGTGCCGAAGATGTCCCTGAAGACTACGACACTATCGCTAAAGTAGCTGGTGACTCCATGGAACCAATGATTGAAGATAACGACCTGCTCTTTATCAAGGTCACTAGTCAGGTTGATATTAACTCAATAGGCATCTTCCAAGTGAATGGCAAGAACTTCGTCAAAAAAACTTAAAAGAGATTATGATGGTTCTTGGTACTTGCAAAGTCTGAATAGCGGATACGAAGAAATCCACTTGTCAGAAAAACGACGACGTCCGTACAATTGGTGAAGTCGTAGATATTTACAAAGTTTAAAAATTTAGCAGAATTAAGAAAGGAATATAAAACAATGGCTAAAAATCGTTAAAGTAACTGGCGCAGAAGTTACTATCGCACATAATGAAGAATACATCAAAGTAAATCCATCTGAATTAAACTTTGTTCCGCAACTAGGGACGAGGTCGAAATCCACAAAGTTGACGATGAAATAATCGTTATTAAAACAGAACAGAAGAAAGATGATAAAATCAACATCAATATCGTCAACGAAAAACAACGCTGTCCAAAAATCAATCTCAGTGGTAAATACGCAAACGACCGCAGTAGGTCTGCATTATGTAAATAAATGGGTGTATGTATTATTGGCTATATTCTTTGGCGGATTTGGTGCTCACCATTTTACGCTGGATATAATGGCAAAGGGTTCTTTACCTAATATTGCTTGCAACTGGCATTTCTGTTATCCTTGGTTTTTTCCAGGAGTCCTAGCTTTGTTCAAGACACCTGATGCGAACGGGAAAATTGCTGTCTGATTCAGTTTACAAAAATAAAAGCCCCACGCTCTCAAAGTTTGAGCGACTCGAGCGTGAGGCGTTCCGTATAGTAAATGGCATTAAAAAGCCCGTTTTTACTATACCCATTTTTATCAAAAAGTGAGGTAAAAATCAATGTGGATGGAAGAATTGCCAAACGGCAAATATAAATTTTTGAGCGATATAAAGATCCATATACTGAGAAATTGAAAAAGTATCAGTCACGATGGAGAAGAAAAACTCCCCAGGCAAGAAATCAAGCTGCCATCTTGCTGCAGGAAAAGATAAATCAAAAATTAGGGAAAAAAACAACATTCTGTTTCTGATATAACTTTTGAAAAACTATATGAAGAATTTGAGGAAAATTGGAAACATGGTGTTAAAAATTCAACAGTCTATGCTTCCAAAAAAATGTAAAAAGAGATTTTAAAGCAGATAGAGGGCGACTATTTAGTCAGAAACATTGATAGACGATTATTACAAAAAGTGGTAGATCAGCTATTACAAGATGGTAGATCTCATAACTATGTTTCTAAAAATCAAGTTCAAGCTTAATCAGATAATGAAATTCGCTGTCAGAATGAATTACATCGATACAAATGAAATGCTATTTTGTTGAAATGCCTAGAAAGGTAATTACAACTGACGATCTCAGAAAGAAAAAAATACAAAATACTTAGATCAGAAAGAGTTTAGTTGTTCATCCAAAACTTAAAAAGAAGAGGCCCTATGTGATTATCGAATTACAAAGTATATCCGAATAGCTAAAGTTCTTTTTTCTTACCGGCATGCGATATGGAGAGCTTGCTGCCTTAAATTACAAGGAGGATATAGATTTTTCTAAAAAGACCATTCACATCAAGCATACATACGATTTCAGACAAAAAGAGAGAACTACACCAAAGACAATCAAGTCTGATAGGGTTATAACAGCACCTCAAAAAGTGTTAGATATCATCAAAGAGCAAATAATAGAGAATGCGACAAATGGATTTGATACAGATTTTATTTTCATCAATACTCTAGGAGAACCAATAACAAATGCCAGGGTTATTTGTGCATTGAAAAGACATGGCCAGAAAATCGGTATAGATAAGAACATCACTACACATATAGTTAGACACTCTCATATATCTCTACTTGCTGAATTAGGTATCCCCTTGACTGCTATCATGGACAGAGTAGGGCATAGTGACTCAAAGACCACACTAGAGATTTATTCTCACGTTACCCAAAAAATGGTATCAGACATATCTAGCAAGTTAGACAAGATAAAATTTTAAATTGTGCCCCTCGTCTGCCCCTTTTTCTTATACAAGACAAACAAAAACCCCTTAAAGTGTTGATTTTAAAGGGTTTTTAAAGTGCACGAAAAAAGAGCACACAATTCAACTCGCTTAGGGCTGCTGGATTCCTCCCCTGACCCGCTTCACGCAGAACTGTTGCTCCATTAGTTATTATACCACATTCCTCAAGATTTTAAAAGAGAAATTATTTTTTCCGTCGATTTCTGAAAAATTCCTGCATAATGCCTGCACATTCACTCTCTAAAATCCCTGTTTCAACCTCTACACGATGATTGAGGCGCTCATCTGTCAAGATATCGTACAAACTCCCAGCAGCGCCAAATTTCTGATTTTTAGCCCCATAGACCACGTTTGGAATACGGGCAAGTCCAATCGCCCCACTACACATGACACAAGGCTCAATGGTCACAAAAAGTGTGCAATCCAGCAAGCGCCAGCTCTCCTCACTCAGGTTCGCATTCTCTATAGCCATAATCTCCGCATGCATAACCGCTCGCTGCAGTTCCTCACGCGCATTATGCCCACGGCCAATGATTTTCTCCGTCCTTGACAATCACACAACCAATTGGAATTTCATCGTGTTCAAGAGCAATCTCAGCCTCCTTCAGGGCCTCTCTCATGAAGACTTCTTTTTCTTCAACTGTATAATTCATCCGTTTCTCTTTTCCTACTTATCGATTTTATTATTATATCATGAATCCCAAGACAAAAAAAGCCACCGAATGCGGTGACTCTTATAGGAGATTATTATGAAAAAAAGAAAAAGTTTAGGATATTTGTTACAACAAGTTAGGAGGTCTTCTTGTAACTGTCTATAGTATAGCTGAACTATCTTAAACAAATCTTAAAAATCTCTTATGACCAAACACTTTCTAAAATATTGGTTTGTTCACGACCAGGCCCTACTGAGAAAGTAGAAATACGAACACCCACTAATTCGCTAACACGGCGAACATAGTTACGTGCATTTTCAGGAAGATCTTCCAAATTACGGACTCCAGTGATGTCTTCTGACCAACCTGGCAATTCTTCGTAGATAGGTTTACAACGTTTCAATTGCTCAAGACTAGCTGGATAGTAGTCAATACGTTGGCCATCAAGATCATAGGCTACACAGATTTTAACTGTATCCAAACCACTCAAAACATCGATAGAGTTCAAAGAAAGATTGGTAATACCAGAAACACGGCGACTATGACGCATCACAACTGAGTCAAACCAACCTACACGACGTGGACGACCTGTTGTAGTACCATACTCATGACCTACTTCACGAATACGTTCTCCCACTTCATCAAACAATTCAGTTGGGAATGGACCATCACCAACACGACTTGTGTAAGCTTTACATACACCTACAACCTTGTCAATCTTACTTGGACCAACACCTGAACCGATTGTCACACCACCAGCAACAGGGTTTGATGACGTAACAAATGGATAAGTACCTTGGTCAATATCTAGCATGACACCTTGGGCACCTTCAAATAGAACACGTTTGCCATTATCAAGCGCATCATTTAAAATAACTGAAGTATCTGTGACATATTGCTTAATTTGTTGACCATACTCATAATATTCTTCAAAAAAATATCATCAAATTGAAATAGGGTTGCTATCATACAATTTTACAAATTGACGATTTTTCTCAGCAAGATTACGTTCTAAACGTTCACGGAAAATTTCTTTATCCAAAAGATCCGCAATACGAATTCCAACACGAGCTGCTTTGTCCATATAAGCTGGACCAATTCCCTTGATTGTAGTACCAATCTTATTTTTCACCCTTAGCTTCTTCTTGCAGACGGTCTAACTCGATGTGGTACGGCAAAATAACATGCGCACGATCAGAAATACGAAGATTATCTGTTGTAACACCTTCATCATGAAGATAGCTCAACTCTTTCACAAGTGACTTAGGATTTACAACCATCCCATTCCCAATGACAGAAATTTTTTCAGGGAAGAAAAATTCCAGAAGGGATCAAGTGCAACTTAAATTTCTTTCCATCGATCACAATTGTGTGACCAGCATTATCGCCACCTTGGTAACGTGCAATCACTTCTGCATTAGCTGAAAGGAAGTCTGTAATCTTCCCTTTACCTTCATCACCCCACTGGGTACCTACAACAACAACTGAAGTCATAATCTTGTCTGAGCCCTTAGGCTCTTCCTTTCTCATACATGGCAGGAATCTCACCTGCAATTATATCTTACAATTTATTATAATAAAGATTCTCAATTTTTCAAGACCAAAGACCAGAAACATTAGGGAATTATAGAAAAATTAGAAAAATTAATATTAAAAAAATATTGTAAATTTATATTATGAAAAGAAAAACTATAAAATCGTTCGGAAAATATGAAAAATTATAAATTATCCCCCAATCCAGTCATTTGAAATCAATAGTTGTTCAATGTACAAACGGTAGCAAAGCTCTATAGTGGTAAGAAAATAAAGGATGCATAGTATCAAGCTTGTACCGAACTAAATAATAGAGTAAAAATCGAAGATGAAAAACTTCCCATTCTAAATCATTATCTACTAAATAACTATATTCCTTTTCAATAACATCATAAAAATCAAGATATTGTTCATAAATCTGTTCAATCATTTTATTTAACTCCATTTCTATTGATAAAATGAGTATAACAAAAAAATAGAAGAACCTGTGAAAATACTTCTATCATGTACTATTGTGAATAGTAAAATTAATAACAGTTAAAGAAAAATTGACAGAACAGATATATAATAATACATTTCAAAATAAAAAGAGCTATAGGAAAAAAATTATTGTAGAAAATATGGGAGCTAACTTAATTGAAAAAGAATCATAAGAACTAAAAAAACAACCCCACACAATCCATTAAAGAATTACTTCTGATACTAATTAAAATCACAGAGCACTTTTTATTAATAGCCTGCTTAATAAATATCGTGCTCAAAGTATAAACTTGAAAACTTATCATCCGATTGATGGACTTACCGTATTCTAATAAGGCAAAAAAGTTTTTTAATAAAAAAACTAAGACATATATGTTTAAACATTGAAATTTCTGCACTATTTGATTTTTAAATGAGTGTGAAATCTATTAAATATACTACAAAATTACTTAAAATAAAAAGAATCAAATATAACAAACTTATAAAAGATATTAACTATTAATAAAGTGGCAAAAAAGACAAAATGACCTCTGAAAGATAAATAAAAAAAGACGTCCCTTAGAACGTCTACATACTCCGCCAGTAGGACTCGAACCCTACGACATCATGATTAACAGTCATGCGCTACTACCAACTGAGCTATGGCGGATTAAAGCTAAGCGACTTCCTTATCTCACAGGGGGCAACCCCCAACTACTTCCGGCGTTCTAGGGCTTAACTGCTGTGTTCGGCATGGGTACAGGTGTATCTCCTAGGCTATCGTCACTTAACTTTGAGTAATACCCTACTCAAAAATTGAATATCTATCAAATTTCACTTAAAATAATCACGCTTCGTATTCTCAGTTACTTTGGATAAGTCCTCGAGCTATTAGTATTAGTCCGCTACATGTGTCGCCACACTTCCACTTCTAACCCTATCTACCTGATCATCTCTCAGGGCTCTTACTGATATATAAATCATGGGAAATCTCATCTTGAGGTGGGTTTCACACTTAGATGCTTTCAGCGTTTATCCCTTCCCCTACATAGCTACCCAGCGATGCCTTTGGCAAGACAACTGGTACACCAGCGGTAAGTCCACTCTGGTCCTCTCGTACTAGGAGCAGATCCTCTCAAATTTCCTACGCCTCGCGACGGATAGGGACCGAACTGTCTCACGACGTTCTGAACCCAGCTCGCGTGCCGCTTTAATGGGCGAACAGCCCAACCCTTGGGACCGACTACAGCCCCAGGATGCGACGAGCTGACATCGAGGTGCCAAACCTCCCCGTCGATGTGAACTCTTGGGGAGATAAGCCTGTTATCCCCAGGGTAGCTTTTTATCCGTTGAGCGATGGCCCTTCCATACGGAACCACCGGATCACTAAGCTCGACTTTTCGTCCCTGCTCGAGTTGTAGCTCTCGCAGTCAAGCTCCCTTATACCTTTTACACTCTGCGAATGATTTCCAACCATTCTGAGGGAACCTTTGGGCGCCTCCGTTACCTTTTTAGGAGGCGACCGCCCCAGTCAAACTGCCCGTCAGACACTGTCTCCGATAGGGATCACCCTATCTCAGGTTAGAGTGGCCATAACACAAGGGTAGTATCCCAACAACGTCTCCTTCGAAACTGGCGTCCCTGATCTCTTAGACTCCTACCTATCCTGTACATGTGGTACAGACACTCAATATCAAACTGCAGTAAAGCTCCATGGGGTCTTTCCGTCCTGTCGCGGGTAACCTGCATCTTCACAGGTACTAAAAATTTCACCGAGTCTCTCGTTGAGACAGTGCCCAAATCATTACGCCTTTTCGTGCGGGTCGGAACTTACCCGACAAGGAATTTCGCTACCTTAGGACCGTTATAGTTACGGCCGCCGTTTACTGGGGCTTCAATTCATACCTTCGCTTACGCTAAGCACTCCTCTTAACCTTCCAGCACCGGGCAGGCGTCACCCCATACATCATCTTACGATTTAGCAGAGAGCTGTGTTTTTTTGATAAACAGTTGCTTGGGCCTATTCACTGCGGCTGACTATAAGTCAGCACCCCTTCTCCCGAAGTTACGGGGTCATTTTTGCCGAGTTCCTTAACGAGAGTTCTCTCGCTCACCTGAGGCTACTCGCCTCGACTACCTGTGTCGGTTTGCGGTACGGGTAGAGTATGTTTAAACGCTAGAAGCTTTTTCTTGGCAGTGTGACGTCACTAACTTCGCTACTAAACTTCGCTCCCCATCACAGCTCAATGTTATAGAACTAAGCATTTAACTCAGTTCACACCTCACTGCTTAGACGACTCTTCCAATCGCACTGCTTTAGTTAGCCTACTGCGTCCCTCCATCACTACATACTCTAGTACAGGAATATCAACCTGTTGTCCATCGGATACACCTTTCGGTCTCTCCTTAGGTCCCGACTAACCCAGGGCGGACGAGCCTTCCCCTGGAAACCTTAGTCTTACGGTGGACAGGATTCTCACCTGTCTTTCGCTACTCATACCGGCATTCTCACTTCTATGCGTTCCAGCACTCCTCACGGTACACCTTCTTCACACATAGAACGCTCTCCTACCATACCTATAAAGGTATCCACAGCTTCGGTAAATTGTTTTAGCCCCGGTACATTTTCGGCGCAGGGTCACTCGACTAGTGAGCTATTACGCACTCTTTGAATGAATAGCTGCTTCTAAGCTAACATCCTAGTTGTCTGTGCAACCCCACATCCTTTTCCACTTAACAATTATTTTGGGACCTTAGCTGGTGGTCTGGGCTGTTTCCCTTTCGACTACGGATCTTAGCACTCGCAGTCTGACTGCCGACCATAATTCTTTGGCATTCGGAGTTTATCTGAGATTGGTAATCCGGGATGGACCCCTCACCCAAACAGTGCTCTACCTCCAAGAATCTCTAATGTCGACGCTAGCCCTAAAGCTATTTCGGAGAGAACCAGCTATCTCCAAGTTCGTTTGGAATTTCTCCGCTACCCACAAGTCATCCAAGCACTTTTCAACGTGCCCTGGTTCGGTCCTCCAGTGCGTCTTACCGCACCTTCAACCTGCTCATGGGTAGGTCACATGGTTTCGGGTCTACGACATGATACTAAGGCGCCCTATTCAGACTCGGTTTCCCTACGGCTCCGTCTCTTCAACTTAACCTCGCATCATATCGTAACTCGCCGGTTCATTCTACAAAAGGCACGCTCTCACCCATTAACGGGCTCGAACTTGTTGTAGGCACACGGTTTCAGGTTCTATTTCACTCCCTCCCGGGGTGCTTTTTCACCTTTCCCTCACGGTACTGGTTCACTATCGGTCACTAGGGAGTATTTAGGGTTGGGAGATGGTCCTCCCAGATTCCGACGGGATTTCACGTGTCCCGCCGTACTCAGGATACTGCTAGGTACAAAGACTATTTTAAATACGAGGCTATCACTCTCTTTGGCTGATCTTCCCAAATCATTCTTCTATAGTCTTTTGAGTCCACATTGCAGTCTCTACAACCCCGAAGAGTAAACTCTTCGGTTTGCCCCTCCTGCTGTCTCTGCTCGCCGCTACTAAGGCAATCGCTTTTGCTTTCTCTTCCTGCAGCTACTTAGATGTTTCAGTTCACTGCGTCTTCCTCCTCATATCCTTAACAGATATGGGTAACAGGTAGTACCTGTTGGGTTCCCCCATTCGGAAATCCCTGGATCATCGCTTACTTACAGCTACCCAAGGCATATCGTCGTTTGTCACGTCCTCTTCGGCTCCTAGTGCCAAGGCATCCACCGTGCGCCCTTATTAACTTAACCTTATTTTTCTGACCTTTCAGTCATAAACTCTTTATTAATACTACAGCGTTTTTCGGTTTATTTTCTTGTTACTATTTGATATAGATATTCAATTTTCAATGTGCATTACTTGGTGATCTCTCACCAATGGAGCCTAGCGGGATCGAACCGCTGACCTCCTGCGTGCAAAGCAGGCGCTCTCCCAGCTGAGCTAAGGCCCCACAAGACCTCTCAAGACTAAACAAGACCAATGTGCATTCCTTATCCTTAGAAAGGAGGTGATCCAGCCGCACCTTCCGATACGGCTACCTTGTTACGACTTCACCCCAATCATCTATCCCACCTTAGGCGGCTGGCTCCTAAAAGGTTACCTCACCGACTTCGGGTGTTACAAACTCTCGGTGTGACGGGCGGTGTGTACAAGGCCCGGGAACGTATTCACCGCGGCGTGCTGATCCGCGATTACTAGCGATTCCGACTTCATGTAGGCGAGTTGCAGCCTACAATCCGAACTGAGACTGGCTTTAAGAGATTAGCTTGCCGTCACCGGCTTGCGACTCGTTGTACCAGCCATTGTAGCACGTGTGTAGCCCAGGTCATAAGGGGCATGATGATTTGACGTCATCCCCACCTTCCTCCGGTTTATTACCGGCAGTCTCGCCAGAGTGCCCAACTGAATGATGGCAACTAACAATAGGGGTTGCGCTCGTTGCGGACTTAACCCAACATCTCACGACACGAGCTGACGACAACCATGCACCACCTGTCACCTCTGTCCCTGAAGGAAAATCTCTATCTCTAGAGCGGTCAGAGGGATGTCAAGACCTGGTAAGGTTCTTCGCGTTGCTTCGAATTAAACCACATGCTCCACCGCTTGTGCGGGCCCCCGTCAATTCCTTTGAGTTTCAACCTTGCGGTCGTACTCCCCAGGCGGAGTGCTTAATGCGTTAGCTACGGCACTAAACCCCGGAAAGGGTCTAACACCTAGCACTCATCGTTTACGGCGTGGACTACCAGGGTATCTAATCCTGTTTGCTCCCCACGCTTTCGAGCCTCAGCGTCAGTTACAAGCCAGAGAGCCGCTTTCGCCACCGGTGTTCCTCCATATATCTACGCATTTCACCGCCACACATGGAATTCCACTCTCCCTCTTGCACTCAAGTTAAACAGTTTCCAAAGCCTACTATGGTTAAGCCACAGCCTTTAACTTCAGACTTATCTAACCGCCTGCGCTCGCTTTACGCCCAATAAATCCGGACAACGCTCGGGACCTACGTATTACCGCGGCTGCTGGCACGTAGTTAGCCGTCCCTTTCTGGTAAGATACCGTCACAGTGTGAACTTTCCACTCTCACACTCGTTCTTCTCTTACAACAGAGCTTTACGATCCGAAAACCTTCTTCACTCACGCGGCGTTGCTCGGTCAGACTTCCGTCCATTGCCGAAGATTCCCTACTGCTGCCTCCCGTAGGAGTCTGGGCCGTGTCTCAGTCCCAGTGTGGCCGATCACCCTCTCAGGTCGGCTATGTATCGTCGCCTTTGGTGAGCCGTTACCTCACCAACTAGCTAATACAACGCAGGTCCATCTGGTAGTGATGCATTTGCACCTTTCAAGCAGATATCATGCGCTATCTACTGTTATGCGGTATTAGCTATCGTTTCCAATAGTTATCCCCCGCTACCAGGCAGGTTACCTACGCGTTACTCACCCGTTCGCAACTCATCCGGAGAAGCAAGCTCCTCCTTCAGCGTTCTACTTGCATGTATTAGGCACGCCGCCAGCGTTCGTCCTGAGCCAGGATCAAACTCTCATTAAAAGTTTGAGTTCTCACTCATTTCTGTCACTGACAGATTTATTGTTTTTTCATTGTTCAGTACTATAACCTTAGTTATAGTGCCCTGCACATTGGTTCGTCTTGTTCAGTTTTCAAAGGTCTTTGTCACTCAATACCTCTCAAGCGACAACTATATTAGTATATCACAGACACATTTCCTTGTCAACACTTTTTTGAAACTTTTTTTTTTTTCATCCAGTGTTCCATCTGTAACATACCATAGTCCGTACGGGATTCGAACCCGTGTTACCGCCGTGAAAAGGCGGTGTCTTAACCCCTTGACCAACGGACCAGAGTTGTTATTTTCAACTCTTACTATTATACCGACTTTTCTTACTTTGTCAACACCTTTTTTAAACTTTTTCACCAATCTTTGAAGACCACCTTTAACTCCCTGAGAAGGGACTTGCGACCTTGAAGCGTTCATCTGCCCAGAGTTTCGGTTAATTTTTCTTACAATAATTGTTTTTATGAAGCACATATCATTTTTGAAAACATTTCTTCATATTACTCAAGTAACTGTTGCATTCTTATTTTCAGAAAATTTGAATCATTTCCTCTAAGAGAGCATTAACATAGGGTGAACTTGTATTTTTGTTTTCTATTAGACTTCCTGCGAAACTAAAAATCCTAGTTCACGGTTGATAATGCCAGCAATCAAATTCATTCGTAATCCAAACCGTTTGCGTCGATTTCGATAGGTTGTTGAAAATATTTTAAACGTTTTTTTACTTTTGGCAAAAAAATATTCTCAACCTTGATTCTCTCTTTAGATAGCGCATGGTTATAGGTTTTATCTTCAAGAGTTAGTGGCTTAAGTTTGCTTGATTTCCTCGGAGTTTGCGCTTGTGAATACATCTTAATGAGCCCTTGATAACCACTGTCAGCCAAGATTTTACCAGCTTGTCCAATATTTCTGCGACTCATTTTGAACAATTTCATATCGTGGCAATAGTTCACAGCGATATCCAATGAAACAATTCTCCCTTGGCTTGTGACAATCGCTTGAGCTTTCATAACATGGCATTTCTTTTTACCAGAATAATTGGCTAGTTGATTTTTTTAGGACGATTTATTTTTACCTCTGTTGCATCCACAATCACCGTATCCTCGGCACTAAGATGAGTTTTTGAAATCGTAAAAACCACTTTGAATAAGAGTTGATTCAACCCATTGACTCCGACGGATTAAGTTGCTTTTCGTGAATGCCAAAATCAGCCTGCAATTTGTTCATAAGTGCGGTATTCTCGCATGTATTGAAGAGTGGCCATGAGGAGGTCTTATAGGCTTAATTTGGGTTTTCGTCCACCTTTTGCGTGTTTTACGTTGATAAGCTGTTTTTAACACAGCTAACATCTCTTCAAAAAGTAGTGCGCTGAACACCAACAAGGCGCTTAAATCGTGCATCACTTAATGGTTTACTTGATTCATAATTCATAGTTTTTATTGTATCATATTTTGTTTCGCAGGAAGTCTACTGTATTTTTCAAATAAAAACAGAGAAAACTTGTGCCTCCTCTGTTTATAGTATTTAAGATAATTAATTTTCTTCACTCATTTTTGATTTTACTTCATCATAAGATAGTGCATGTGATTCCTCTTCTACTGTTTCAGGCATCTTTCCTGTTTCGTATAGAGATTTAATTTGTGTACTATCCAATGTTTCGTATTTCAATAATGCTTCTGCAATTAGCTTGTGAGTTTCACGATTTGATTGAATAATTTCAGCAGCTTTTGTTTCGTGCCTCATTTCAACAATGCACGAACTTCTTCATCAATTTCATAAGCAGTACGCTCTGAAATTGTTTTTTGTGGGGATTGAGCACCAAACATAGCATGATTACCTTCATATTGAACTGGACCAAGTTTTTCACTCATACCATACTCAGTAACCATTGCACGCGCCATCTGTGTAGCTTGTTCAAAGTCATTTGATGCTCCTGTTGTTTGGACATTGAAAGATAATCTCTTCAGCAACACGTCCACCCATCAAACCTGCTAATTGTTCTTTCATATCTTCTTTAGATAGAAGCATTTGATCTTCTTTAGGAAGTGCAATCATATATCCGCCTGCACGTCCACGTGGTACTATAGTAACCTTATGAACAACACGGGCATTTGACAATACTAGACCGACAATGGTATGTCCTGCCTCATGGTAGGCAACCATTTCACGTTCTTTTTGTGAAACTGTTTTATCTTTCTTAGATGGTCCATGCAATAACTCTGATCTTCTGCCTCATCAATATCTGAAGCATCAATGACTGATTTGTTACGACGGCTGCAACCAAAGGCTGCTTCGTTTCAGATACATTTTTCTAAATCAGCACCAACAAAAGCCTGGGAGTTTGTTGAGCTACTAACTTTCAAATCTACATCTTCTGCTAGAGGTTTATTTTTAGCATGGACTTTCAGAATTGCTTCACGTCCCTTTAACATCTGGACGACCAACCAATACTTTTTCTATCAAAAACGACCTGGACGAAGAAGAGCTGGATCTAGAACATCTGAACGGTTCGTTGCCGCAATAACAATGATTCCTTCATTTCCCTTCAAAACCATCCATTTCAATCAAGAGTTGGTTTCAGGGTTTGTTCACGTTCATCATTTCCTCCACCGAGCCGACACCACGTTGGCGACCAACAGCATCAATTTTCATCAATAAAGATGATGGCTGGCTGCTTTTTTAGCATCCTCAAAAAGAGAACGAACACGGCTTGCACCAACACCGACGAAACATTTCTACAAAGTCAGAACCTGAGATACTAAAGAATGGTACACCAGCTTCTCCTGCGACTGCTTTGGCAAGTAATGTTTTACCAGTTCCCTGGAGGTCCTTCTAAGAGAACACCAGCTGGAATCCGAGCACCCTAATTTTTGTAAATCGTTTTTGGATCTTTTTAAGAATTCAACAACTTCAACAAGTTCTTGTTTTTTTCTTCCTCTGCGCCTGCGACATCTGAGAAGCGAACTTTGATATCTTCTTTATTAGCAGCTTTTAGCTTTTACTACGTCCAAAAGCTCATTGGATTACGTCCACTATTTCCGCCCATATTTCCCATCATAGAGAAGAGGAAGAAGAATAAGATAGCAAATGGTACTACTGAAACCAGGATGTTAATCCACATACCACTTGAGCTTTCGTGTTTCACTTCAATCTGTGTTTGATGTTCACTTGCTAACTTTTGCAAATCCGCTACAGTTGTATCAGATGGGAGGACAATACTTGTAAATTTCTACTTTTGTAGCAGAGGGTGTAAAAAAATTGAATTCCCTGTTTCCTGTTTCTCTGTCTTAGCAGTTTTGTAGACACCATACACTTCAATAACACTACCACTTGGTTGGTAGGTCATTTCTTTTTACATTGTCGTTAGTGATTTCCTGAACCAATTCTGAGTACTTAATTTGTTGACTATGACCAGCAGATCTGCCAGCAAAAAAGTACTGAAATCCTGTCACTAGCAAGAAAAATCATCAACAAATAAAGAAATGGATTTTTTATGAAACCATTATTTTGTTTTTGCATTCAAACACTTACCCTTCTATTTTGAGTAAACTTCCTCTTTCAATACACCTACATAAGGAAGGTTACGATAGTTTTCATTATAGTCTAAACCATAGCCTACAACAAATTCATTTGGAATTGTAAAAGCATGTATAATCTGCTTCGATTTCTACTGTACGACCTTCTGGTTTATCAAGCATTGTGACAATCTTAACAGAAGCTGCTTCTCTTGCAGTAAACATATCTCTCAAACTCTTCAAGGTTTGACCAGTATCAATGATATCTTCTACAAAGACAACATGTCGACCTTTAATATCTTGAGTTACGTCTTGTTTAATATTAATGACACCACTACTTACAGTCCCACCATGATAGCTAGAGACCATCATAAAGTCCATTTCAAGATGTGTATCAATATATTTCACCAATTCTGCCATAAAAGGAATAGAACCTTTTAGAATTCCAACTAAAATCGGATTTTTACCCTCATAATCTTTTGTCAACTGAGCACCCAATTTTTTAGCTGCTTCTGTAATTTCATCTTGTGAAATCAAAATTTTTCTTGATATCTTTTTTTCTAACATGATTTTTACCTATCTATTTTTTTCTATATAAAGTACAGTGTTCATTATATCATTTTTTTCATTTTTTTACTCAAATCACTGATTTCAATTCCTAAAACTGAACAAATTTTTTCAAATTGCTCAATGATAATAGCTTTTTCTCGTTTTTCTTTAGGAATTTTTAAATCAATAAAAAGTCGTCTTAGTTTTTTTACGATGACCATTTTTTATCAAATAATCACCAGGCTGTCGATGCCGTAAAATCAACGATGTTTCACGAGAAACATTCATCTTTTGAACATTTTCCCCTTTTAGAGGGATTCCAAATGAAAATAAATAACCTTCATAATGAACTTGATTTTGATAGTTTAACACACACTCACTACTTTTTTCATCAGACTTTGGTCTGATTTTACAAATTCGAAAGTGCTGGTATTCTTTTACAAGTTCATAACCATTTTTTATACAATGGCGATATTGACTCTTAGTTTTTAAAATATGATGAATTTCTTGAAATTGTTCTCTTGTTACATTTAAATCAGCAAAACAACTAAGGTATTGTTGTAGTAAAACTCGCTGTGTTGCTTCACTAAAAGATAAAAACTGAGTTAAATCTTCCACATTGACTGTTTGAGATAATTCAGTCAGAGCAATTTGATAGTCAGATACTTCTTTTCCAAACTCTAAAAACGCTCTCTTTAGCTGAATATTTTCTTTTTCCAGTTGTGGTAAGTAAATATTACGAACTCGATTGCGAAAATAATGATTTTCTTTATTCGTCCTATCTTCAAAATGCTCAACTTTCAGGAAAAATCCTTCTTATAAAAGACAGCAAAGGACGAATTAATTCTCCCTTATCAAACTCTTGTCTTTCTTTAATAGCTGATAAATGTTGTAATCTAACACCCCTAATCATTCGCATAAAAATCGTCTCAGCCTGATCATCTGCATGATGAGCTGTTACAAGAGCTGTAGAGGACGTTTTCTCCATTACTTCTCTAAAAAATTCATAGCGAAATTGACGAGCATTTGCTTCTGAAAAATCTCCAGTAAAATGAGCTACGTAAATTGGAACTCCAACTTGTTCAGCTAGTTTTCTTAATTCATATTTCTTCATTATCTGATTCTGGTCGTTGTTTATGGTTTACATGAGCTAAAAAATAATCTCAATCCCGAGTTCTTCTTGATAGGTTGATAGGAGATGAAAGAGAAACATCGAATCCAATCCACCAGACAAAGGCTAGTACAACTCTTTTGAATGATCTTTTAAAATAACCTTTTTCTAGAAAATGATTTAAAAAATCGCGGTCTCTCATTTTAGGACCTCATAGACATCCTTAGCAATTTTAGAAATGGTATCATAATCTGAATTTTTGGTAAAGATTGAAATAATGAAAGGAGAATTTGAATAAACTAGAGCAGTGTCATGCTTGTATTCGTCTGCATCCCCAATTTTATGGGCTACCCTTAGCAGAAATATCTTTTCGCAATCCGCTGATTATCAAAAGATGTTTGTGATAGAGACTCTAAAACAAAAGCATTCTGATTATAAATAGCCTCCATAACTTGACCAACCATTTTAGCTGATGCTAACTTATCTGTTACGTCCCACTCTTCACCTGAAATTCTAGCCATCTCCTTTTTAAAGGTCTCATCTGACTTGTTGGTAACATAATATCCAAGAATGTTGTGAGCTACATTATCAGATTCTTTCGCTGTTTTTGATATCAAATCTTTGATGGTGTATTCTTTGTTGTCTGCTGTTTTAGGAAGACTTCCACTACCTTCAGGTTTATAAGAACCAGGGAAATCATTCACTTCGGAAACATACTTCAGTTTCGTGTCAAGTTGGTAATCACCTTGATTGATTTTTTCCTGAACATAATAAAGATAGGGCAGCTTCATAACACTTGCAGCATACATTTTCTGATTTTCATTAATCCCAGCTTCCTTACCTGTGCTCAATTGTTTAACATAAATAGAAAACTGTTCATTTTGATAATTTTCAGACAGTAACTCTTGTACTTTCTGGATACGATTATCATCTTGAGAAATAGAATCATTAGAAACCCAACCAATTTGTTTGATATGTAAGAATTCACGACCCTCAGCAAACACTGACATATCCACTTCAACCTCTTGATAAGGGACTAAAGTAGTTGTTTTTCTATTTGATCATAGGGACTATTGTAAATGAAAAATCCAGGTTCTAACCATACTTTTTGGGATAGAGAATTTATTTTTGATGCATCATATAGAAGTCTTTTGTCTGCAGCAACAAACTGATTATTAGATAATTTAAAGACAGGCTGACCTTGTCCATTTAACCGCCATTCTATCACGGATAATGTTGTCTCTGCATTGACTTTTCCCTGACTCTTTTTAATCAAATCATCTGAAGCATAAATGGACGTTTCACCATAAAAATTTTTGGAGATTCTATAGTATCTTGATAATAAAAATGATACGGAGCATGAGTTAAGGAATAAACTTCTTGATTTGGAATGATAACTGGATTCTCAGTGCTTACTACTTGGACACTTTTTAAAAGAAAAATAGGAAGTAGTAATATCACTAAAAATTTACGCATTCTTCTTTTTCCTCTTCTTCCTGAAGTCGTAACAGATGATTTTTTGAGCTAACTCTTCTAATTTTTTTCATCTGATTGACTTAAAAATTGTTCAACAATATCTAATAAATTTTCCATATTCTATTACCTAGGAAGCAAGTCCGGAATGGTGTATACTTCCTCCCATGATTTTGAATAATAATATTTTAGCACGCAAATATTTAGCTGCGTAAGTTTCGTCCTTTAGTTTTGTTGCAAGATTTGATTCTTTATCTTTTTCATCGCTCAATTCTTGATACTGCTTTTTCAAGTCAGATAACTGTTGGCGACGTTCGAGTAGTTGCTGATAACTTTGAGTCAAATTATAGGTTGGTAGGATGAACAACAACATAATCAAAATCAAAACCCAGCCCATAAAACGATTTCGTCTTTGTCGTTCTTCCATCAAGTATTTACGACGTTGGTGTTCATTTTGAATAAAAGAATTATTCATTTGTACAATTTTTTTATACATCGTCTTCTACCCTTGTTTCGCTGATAATTTCATACATACCTGCAGCATCTTCTTTTTTAGTGCTATCTTTCATTTCTAACACTTTTACGAGCAACAATTTATTTCCAAAACGAATTTCGACTTGGTCATTGATTTTTAAATCTGTAGAGCTCTTAGCAAGAATACCATTTACCTTGATACGTCCCTTATCTGCAACTTCTTTAGCCACTGTACGGCGCTTAATAATTCTTGATACTTTTAAATATTTATCTAATCTCATCTTTTATTACCTCAAATTATTATTGTACCATTTTTTTATCCCTTTTATAGAAGAAAAATGTCATACCTAATTTGACTCTTTTGAATCTTTTTATATCTACTAATGATTCAGCAAAAGTCAACAGATCCTTCTAAAATCTCATAATCTTTTTTATTTACGAATATCAAAAACAACTTCGATTAAACCTTGATTTTCTGAAATATTGGCCTTCAAACTTGTCTGAGATAGAGCCTGAAATAATCTTGTGTTAAAAAAATAATTGCTGGAAATTTTTTTCAAATTGAATGACAAGTTTATTATTTTTCTTTCAACACGATTGACAAATACTTTTATCAAGATATGCTTTTAGCTAATCCAATTTCTAAAAGATAAGCAACCACATCTGGATATTCTCCAAAACGATCGATCAACTCATCTTGTAATTCTTCATAGTTGACACGATTGTCAATCTGACGAATTCTCTTGTAAATTTCAATTTTATGTCGTTCATCTGAAATATACTCATCTGGAAGATAAGCATCAATTTGTAGAATTAACTCAGCATTTCCTTTTTCACGTTTTTTGTCAGTTCCATTTTTCTTAGCTATTGCTTCTTCTAGCAACTGAGAGTACAACTCAAAACCAACAGAATCAATAAAACCAGACTGAGAACTTCCTAAAAGATTTCCAGCTCCACGAATGGATAAATCACGCATAGCAATTTTGAAACCAGAACCCAGTTCAGTAAAACCTTTGATAGCTTCTAATCTTTTCTCAGAAACTTCTGTCAAGGTTTTATCTGGACGATACATGAGATAAGCATAGGCAATTCGATTACTACGACCAACCCGACCTCTTAATTGATACAAGGTTGACAATCCCATATGATCTGCATTTTCTATAAACAAGGTATTTAGCATTTGGAATATCTACACCTGTTTCAATGATTGTTGTAGTTACTAAAATATCATATTGTCCTTCAATGAAATCAAGAAGTGTATTTTCTAAGCGAATTTCACTCATTTGACCATGAACAAAATCCAATAGAAGCTTCTGGAATCAGTTCTTGTAACTCTGAAACCTTCTTTTTTCAATCGTGTCAACTTTATTGTAAAGATAGTAAACTTGACCACCACGATCCATTTCTCTCAATACAGCATCACGAATGACACGATCATTCTGTTCAAGTACGTAGGTTTGAACAGGATATCGATTGGTTGGAGGAGTTTCGATGACTGATAAATCTCGGATACCTAGCATAGACATATGAAGAGTTCGAGGAATTGGTGTAGCTGTCAAGGTTAAGACATCAACCTTCTTTTTTAATTCCTTCAAAGCTTCCTTTATGCTTAACACCAAAACGTTGCTCTTCATCAATAATCATCAACCCCAAATCAGCAAACTCAACATCTTTAGACAAGACTCGATGGGTCCCTATCAAAATATCTACTTGACCTTTTTTTAATTTCTCAAGTGTTTCAGTCTGTTCTTTCTTACTTCTAAAACGACTCAAAACATCTACGTTGACAGCAAATTGTTCAAATCTTTCCTTAAAATTACTGTAATGTTGCTGAGCAAGAACGGTTGTTGGCACTAAAACGACAACCTGTTTATGATCATTGACAGCCTTAAATGCAGCTCGCATGGCAACTTCTGTCTTACCAAAACCAACATCTCCAACTAAAAGTCGGTCCATCGGTTGAGGAGCCTGCATATCTTTTTTAATTTCATCTATACTTCGAAGTTGATCTTCAGTTTCAACATATGGGAAAGCTTCGTCAAAAGCATTTTGGTCTTCATCATCTTTTGAAAATGCAAAACCTTTAAGTTGACTTCTCTCTGCATATAACTTAATTAAATCATCTGCAATATCTTCAACTTGACTCTTTACTTTTTGCTTCGCTTTTTTAAAACGTCCATCGTTTAATTTGTTTAACTTTGGAGCCTTACCATCACTAGAAACATATTTAGATAAGAGTTTGAATTTGTTCTACAGGGAATAGAAATACGATCTCCATTTTTGATATAGGACACTTACGTAGTCTCGATGAATTCCTTTTGATTTCAATCGTTTTCAATCCCTAAATATTGACCAATACCATGGATTTGATGAACAACATAGTCTCCTTTTTGGAGTTCATTATAATCCTTTAATCGTTCAGCGTTACTGATATTTTGTCTTCGATACTTGCGTTTAATCTTCTTTTTAAAAATTTCATATTCAGTGATAAATACAAGATTTCTCATCTACAAAATGAAACCCATGTCGAAGATTTCCTTCAACAAGATTGACAGTTCCTTTACAGATTTCACTTTTCATTACTATTATCAACTTTAATATCGTATTCATCAAGAATCGTTGACAGTTTCTTTTAGTTCAGTTTTGCTACTTTGATTGAAGAACAATCGTATACTTTTAATTTTTTGTAACGTTCAATTTCTTCTTTCAGAAAAGAAAACTGATTAAAGAACTCTTGCATAGGATATTGATTGAACTGGTACAGATGATTAAATTTTCAAATTTCCAAGCCCTTTTTGAAAATTTGAAAAAGAAAGTCGCTGGTACATATTTTTTTAAACTGACTTTCTACATCAGCAAAAATATTGTAAACTTGACACTGATTTTACTATTATGTAAATCATCTGTAAAGTAGCTAGCTGTTTCCTTATCAAAAGCATCGTACTGGTTCATGATTTTTTGAAAATCATCAAAGATAACAGGAACTTGATTCAAATAGTCTATCAAGGTCCACTGTTTTTTATAAAATACAGACAAAAACTTGCGAATATCTGCATGAAGAACTTGCTCTTTCGTGCAACTAAAAACTTCTTCTAAGTAAGACTTTAAAGTTGGAGAAAGTGCCTTATCAATCTCATGTTCTAAAAATTTCTGACCACGATGATAATCTTCATTCGTTAACAAAATATCACTAGCTGGATAGATTAGTACTTGAGTTTGACTATCTTTTGATAATTGAGTTTCAGTATCAAATTCTCTAATGCCATCAATCTCATCACCGAAAAATTCAATCCGATAAGGACAAATTTGAGAGGTTTCAAATATATCTAGAATATCTCCACGAAGGCTAAATTCTCCCTGACTTTGAACTTGTGTAACTTTCTTATAACCAAGAGAAATCAAGTGATTTTTTAATTCTCTTTGTTCGCATTCTTGCCCCACTTGAAGTTCTAAGATACTATCATCAAAAACTTGAGGATTCGGCAAGAATACTCGACTAGCTGCGACGTTACAAACTAAAATCCCTCTTTGAGACTCATCTCTTAGAAAACGCAAAGCTTCAACCCGAGAAAAAATCTTTTCCTGAGATGATACCAAAAATTCAACCATTGGTGAATCATCTACTAGAAATGGATAAACCAGATCCGAACCTAATATGGAGATTAGATCATTAATCAGACGCTCAGCCTCTCCATATGTGGAAGTCATCACTAAAACCTTATCCTGACTCTTCAGACTACTAGCAATCGCTAACGATTTTGCTGAGCCAGAAAGACCTAGTAATAATTGTCTTTGTTTCTGTGGTAAGTTCTCATGCCAAGATAGAATTTGTTTATTCTCTAAAAAAAGAAATCGATTAATGCCATTTCCTTACCCATTATATTTCTGCATCGTCTTTTCAAAGTTTTTTTCTTGTAAATAATAATTTACAGCATCGTCAACCTTGTCAATTGACTGTAAAATACCAATATAATCTTCTTGATCAAACTTACTCAAAACATGATGAACTACTGACATTCCTTTTTTAGGTCTTCCAATGCCAATCTTTACACGATTGAAAACCTGTGTACCGATATGTTGAATAATCGACTTAATTCCATTATGACCACCAGCTGATCCTTTAGCACGAAGACGAATTTTTCCGACTTCCATGTCAAGATCATCGTAAATAATCAGTAAATCTTCAATATCTAAACCATAGTAGGTTAACAATGCATGAACAGCTTTTCCACTTTCATTCATAAAAGTCGTCGGTTTCACCAGATAAATTTTTTCACCGTTAAGAAAAAATGAGGCTAACTCAGCTTGGAATATCTTATCGTGTGTAAAGGTAACATTCTGTTTTTTTGCTAGTTGGTCAATCAGCATAAAGCCAACATTATGTTTAGTTTCAAAATATTTATCCCCTGGATTTCCCAATCCTACAAGTAATTTTGTCATTTATATTTCCTTTCAAAGTCAAAAGGGTTGGAATTTTTTTCCAACCTAATTGACATTATTTTTAAATATTGATTAAACGTTAAAGCGGAATTCCATAATATCGCCATCTTGCACGACATATTCTTTTTCCTTCTTCACGCAAACGTCCAGCTTCTTTTTACAGCCTTTTTCAGAGCCGTATTTTACCAAATCGTCATAAGACATGGTCACTGCACGAATAAAACCTTTTTTTCAAAGTCAGAGTGGATGATACCAGCTGCTTGAGGAGCTTTTCATGCCACGTTTAAAGGTCCAAGCACGAACCTCTTTTTCACCAGCTGTGAAAGTAAGTTCCAAGTCCAAGTAGGTGATAAGCTGCACGAGTCAACTTTGTCAACACCTGATTCTGTCAAACCAATGGCTTCAAGAAACTCTTTTTTATCTTCATCGTCTAACTCAGAAATTTCTTCTTCAGCACGCGCGGAAATAACTACTACCTCTGCATTTTCTGTTGCTGCAAATTCACGAATTTGTTTCACATAATCGATAGATTCTGGGTCTCCAAACCACATCCTCATCAACATTAGCTACATAAAGAACTGGTTTTAGTTGTCAAAAGGAAAGAGACCTTTGACAACTTTTTGCTCTTCATCTGTAAATTCAATGGTACGAGCTGATTTTCCATCTTCAAGAACAGGTTTAATCTTTTGAAGAACGTTAAATTCTGCAACTGATTCCTTATCTTTTTGCGTACGCGCCATTTTTTCTACACGCGCATAGCGTTTATTGACTGATTCTAAAGTCAGCAAGAATCAACTCTAGGTTAATAGTATCAATATCTGCAAGTGGATCCACAAAGGCATCTTCACGACCTTGCTCACGCATGACATTTTCATCATCAAAGGCACGAACCACATGAACAATCGCATCAACTTCACGGATGTTGGCCAAGAATTTATTCCCAAGACCTTCTCCTCTTGATGCTCCTTTTACAATCCCTGCAATATCTGTAAATTCAAAGGTTGTTGGAACTGTCTTTTTAGGAGTAATCATTTCCGTCAATTTTTGGAGGCGTTCATCTGGAACTTCTACCATTCCAACGTTTGGATCAATGGTCGCAAAAGGATAGTTTGCAGCCTCTGCTCCTGCTTTTGTAATTGCATTAAATAGGGTTGATTTACCAACGTTTGGTAAACCTACAATACCTGCTGTTAAAGCCATAGTTTCTCATTCTCCGTTCACATTTCAATCTTCAATATTATAACACAAAAAGGGAAAACTTGCTAACTCTCTTACGATGGGGGGTTAGTCGATGATTTTACTCATTTTTCTTTCAAAATCATAGCGACTCATCATGACCACATGATCACAATTGCTACATTTTATTTTGATATCTGCACCAACACGGGTAATTTTCCCAGCGATTTGCCTTTTTGCCTGTTGACTTAATCGTACAAGCATGTGGTTTTTCATTTCAACAAAATTTCCAACTTGATACATAGTTAGTCTCCTTTTTCTTTTTCGATTATATCATAAAAGAGGCGAGCTAGGCTCAACCTCTTTCCATTAATTTGTACGAACTGGCGTGATGAGCTGCATGAAATCTTCATCTGTATCAGCTGGAACCAGAGTAAATGGACGAACTGCTGAAATAAAGCTGATTGTAACTTTTTTTCGCTATTCAAAGCTTTTTAGTGCTTCAATCAAATAAGTTGGGTTGAAACTAATCGTCAAATCAGCACCACTTACATTTTTCAGTATCAATTTCTTCGTTTACTTTCCCTACTTCTGGAGAATGAACATGAGCACTTACAACTCCTTCTTTGATTTCTAATTTAACAGTACCATTTTTGTGTCGCACTTGATAAGAGGCGAGCACGTTCCATAGACTGGCGTAGTTTAGCAAACATCAAAAGTCACTGTTGTATTGAAATCTGTTGGAATCAATCGATCGGTATCTGGATAATTTCCTTCTAAGAGACGTGTAGAAGCTAATATTTTCACTTCTAAAGAGAATTTGATTATTGGCGAAGAAAATCTCCACTGTTTCGATATCATCCGTAAAAACAGCTGAAAATTCGCGTAGCGAACGACTTGGGATGACAACATCAAAATCATCGCTATTTTTTTCAAGAGTCAACTTTTTCTGACTAAGACGGTGAGAGTCTGTCGCAACTGTTTTTAATTCTTTTGTGATTGCTTAAAACAAAAGTGGACACCCTGTCAAAATAGGACGGCTTTTCTTGGGTACTAGCTGCAAAAAGCTGTTTCATTGATAATCTTTTTAAGAAGTTTTGTTTCAAGAACTAAAGGATTGCTTGCAGAAATTTCCTGAATACGTGGATATTGCTCACTATCTTTTCCTTTAAGAGTAATCTCTGATTTTCCACTAGTTAAGACAATTTGCTTTTGTTCAATCTCTTTAAAATCAAGTGTTACATCTGGAAGACTTGAAACAACATTGATAAAGAAAGAAGCTTCCAGTAGAACTGAACCTAAAGAGTTAATCAAGAGACCTGCATTTTTCATTTTTTTGCGAGATAAAAATTTTCGATTGAGATTTGACCATTTGATCCAATCAAGGTAATTCCTTCATTGGTAACATCAATTTTTACAGTCGATAAAATAGAATTGCATTCTTTGAGCTAATAGCTCTCTTTGTTGTATTTAAAGGCTTGTAAAAATAAGTTTTTTATTAATTGAAAAAAATGAATCATGGATTCTCCTTTATTCTTTTTATTATTAGAAGGATAATAGTAATAATAGAGCGTGTGAAATCTGTGGAAAAAAACACTTGTAATCAAGAAAACTCAAGGACAGAGCCTTGTTTAAAAGATGTGGATAAATAAGAGATTTTTTTAAAAAGTTATCCACAAGTTATTTAATTTTTCTTTTTGATGTTTTCAATTTCTATACGTAAATTATCATCTGTTTCAAGCATGGATTTGATTTTTTTCCATGAGCGTGAATGACCGTTGTGGTCTTTACCACCAAACTCTTTTTCCAATCTTAGGAAGGCTATTATCAGTCATTTCTCTGGCTAGATACATAGCAACTTGACGGGCTAAAAACGATATTTTTGAACACGTCTAGTTCCCTTTCATTTCCTTGACACTAACACCATAGAAGTTTCCAACTTCTGTCTGGATTTTATCAATTGGAATCACAATCATTTTGCTAACGTCTTGTTTACGAGCACGAATAGCTTCAGCGGCAATGTCAACTGTGATATCGTTAATCTTTTTGACTTTGGCCATTAGGCTGATATCGTTGAGTGCACCCTCGAGTTCTCGCACGTTAGAGTCAAATTGTCCAGCCAAATATTCGAGTGTATCATTCTGAAAATGATAATTGAGATGTTCAGTCTTACTCTGTAAAATCGCAATACGTGTTTCAAAATCAGGTGGTGTAATATCTGTTGTTAATCCCCACGAGAAGCGCGTGACCAGACGTTCAGGAAGACTCTCTAAATGTTCAGGTCTACGGTCGCTTGTCAAAACAATCTGTTTATTATTATTGTGAAGGGCGTTAAATGTATTGAAAAACTCTTCCTGAGTTTGTACTTTCTTTCCACTAAGAGATTGAATATCATCAATGAGTAGGAGGTCTAAACTACGATAAGTTTTTTTGAATTTTTCCATATCATTGAGTCTCAAATGCTCTAGAAATTCATTAATGAAGCTTTCAGCAGGTATGTATTTAACACGCGCATTTGGACTCTTTTTTAGAATTTCATTACCAAGGGCATTTAACAGGTGAGTTTTTCCAAGTCCAGGACCTCCGTAGATAAATAGAGGATTGTAAGTTAATCCAGGATCTTCAGAAACTGCTAAAGCTGCGGACTTAGCCCAAACATTACCATTTCCTTGAACAAAATTATCGAAAGTATACTTTTCCTTGAGTCCAGTTTCAGAATATGGAATAGTGGATGGACTTGGTTTGATAATCGCTGACAGGTTTCAGACTCGAAAGCTACTTGTGAGCTAGCTTCTTCAACTTTCGTGAAGATATAATGAGCTTTTTATTTCAGTATCATAGATTTCAAAACCTGCTGCTAAAAAGCATCCCATTGATATTTCGTTCCCAGAATATCTGCATTTCATCGCGGGGTAAGAAAAATCGTTGCAGTATTTCTCTTCAACTTTAACCAGTTTTGCGTCTAAAATATAGAAATCATAAACTGACTGAGTTAATTTATCATGTGCAAGTTCTAAAAAGACGATTCCAAAATTGTTTTTTTCCTTCAATGATTTTCTCCTCCTTTACTATAGAATTTAAAAGGTTTATTGATAGAATCATTTTACCATAGATAAGATTATTTTTTTCCACAACTTGTGGAAAAACAATTAACAATGTTTTTAAATGTTATCCACAAAATGTGGATAACTAAGAAAATTTCTGAAATACTGGGCTTTTAAAAACTAAAATGCAGTGGATAACTATGTTCGTTAAGAATACTAAAATAACAGCCTTATTTCAGGCTGTTAATAAATTGTTGGTATTCTTCTTGGTTATGGAAGGAAATTGAGATTTTACCGCTATCTTTTTTCTGAAGGCTAATCTGAACATCTAATCCGAGTATTTTTTTCAATTTTTGCTCTTCCTCTTTGACAAAGTGATTTTTTTCTTTTTTGCTGATCTTCTTACTTTTTTGTAGTATTTGTTCAACTTGTCTAACTGAAAGATTTTCTGTTTGAATACGATGCAAGAGTGTATCTTGTCTGTCACTTGATAATTGAATGAGGAGTCTAGCATGAGCCTGGGAAAGCTTCCCACTTTCGACTTCTGTCAGGATATGTTTAGGTAGCCCTAACAATCGAACTAGGTTTGTAATATAAGGTCGAGATTTCCCCATTTTTTCAGCAATTTCTGAGTGGGTAAAACCTTTATCGATTAAGGACTGGTATGCTTTAGCTTCTTCGATAGGATTTAAATTTTCGCGTTGGAGATTTTCAATGATGGAATGAAGCATCATATCTTGATCAGAAAGTTGCTTAACAATTACTGGAACTTCTGAAAGTCCGGCAGCTATTGAAGCGCGATACCGTCTTTCTCCAGCTAGAATTTCATATCCAAGTACTGGAGATTTTCTAACGATAATTGGCTGAATCAAGCCGTTTTCCTTAATAGATTGGGCCAGCTCTTGTATTTTTTCTTCTGAAAATTCTTTACGAGGTTGATAGGGATTTTTTTGAATATCCTTTATTTGAACAATTTTAAATTCTTCCATAATTCTACATTATCATAACTTAGATATTCTGTAAAGCAACTTTACATATCTGTAAACTATTGTTCCAAATCACTAGTACTCTTATCTAATTTAATGGTAGTTGTTTCTTCCTTTACCATTACGGTAGTATGTAATGGTCATGCTATCTCCGATAGAATGACTATATAGAGCACTTTGTAATTCAGTAGTTGAAGAAATAGCTTTATCATCTACTTTTGTAATGACGTCATATTGTTGTAGATGTCCATTGGCAGGCATACTAGTTATAACAGAACGAACAACTACTCCTGCAGTGACACTTGATGGTACATTCAATCTTTGTAAAATCAGTGCTACTAAGATTTGAAAGGTTGACCATTTGAATGCCCAAGGCTGGTCGAGTGACTTTTCCATTCTTTTCTAATTGATTGATAATATTGATGGCATCGTTTGAAGGAATCGCAAATCCAAGTCCTTCCACAGAAGTTCCACCGTTTGTGGCTATTTTACTAGATGTAATTCCGATTACTTGTCCCTGAATATTGATTAAGGGACCGCCAGAGTTTCCAGGGTTGATGGCTGTATCTGTTTGGATAGCCTTTGTAGAGATAGCTTGTCCATCTTCAGATTTTAAAGAAACATTTCTATTCAAACTTGACACGATGCCCTGTGTCACGGTATTGGCGTACTCAGAACCTAGAGGGCTTCCGATTGCAATGGCAGTCTCTCCGACTGTTAGTTGATCAGAATCACCAAATTCAGCTACGGTAGTCACCTTATCTGCAGCAATTTTTACAACTGCAATGTCAGAATAAGTATCAGAACCAACAATTTCACCTGGAACTTTAGTTCCGTCAGCTAAACGAATATCTACTTTTTTAGCTCCACTGATAACGTGAGTATTGGTTACGAGGTAAGCAAAGTTACCTTCTTTTTTATAAATAACTCCAGAACCTTCACTCGATACTTGCTCAGTATTTGTATCTGTATCAGTTTCTGCAGATCCAAATAAACTATTTTGGGAGTTTGCAGAGTAAGTAATGACAGATACCACAGCATCTTTAACTTTATCGACTGCCTGTGTAGTTGAGTTTTCATTTTTTACAGCTGTTTTGCTGACAGTGGTGGTATTTGTTGGACTAGTGTTTTGTTTTTGACTTAGTTGCAATGTCGTAAAACTACCTAAAACACCACTAAAAAAGCTAATGAGAATGACTAATAAAAGTTGTCCCCATTTTTTGGAACTAGTTTGTAAGTTTTTCATAGAAGCCTCCATGTTTTTTTAATCAATGAAAGTATAAAATAGCTAGCTTAATCCAAGCTTAAAGAAAGAAAGTTTTTCACAACTTGTGGATAACTTTCAAAAACCTGTGAATTTATTGAAGTTTTTTTCAAAAATCTTCTCTGTGAATAAGATGTGAAATTGAGTGTGAATATGTTAGAATAGAAGAATGAAAATTAAAGTGGTAACAGTTGGAAAACTGAAAGAAAAATATCTCAAAGATGGCATAGCTGAATATTCCAAAAGGATTTCACGCTTTGCTAATTTAGAAATGATTGAGTTGACAGATGAAAAAACACCAGATCGGGCTAGCGAATCTGAAAATCAAAAGATTTTGGAGTTGGAAGGGAACCGCATTCTTTCTAAAGTAGGAGATCGTGATTTTGTAGTTGTTTTAGCTATTGAAGGAACAACTTTTTCTTCTGAAGAATTCAGCAAGCAGCTTGAAAGAGCCTCTATTAATGGATTTTCGACAATCACTTTTATCATTGGTGGGAGTTTAGGACTCTCTCCAGAGGTGAAAAAGAGAGCCAATCTTTCTGTTAGTTTTGGGAGATTAACGCTTCCTCATCAACTGATGAGACTAGTCTTAGTAGAACAAATCTATAGAGCATTTTCGATTCAACAAGGATCACCCTATCACAAATAGATGATTGACTAAGCTAGCTTTTTTTGATAAGATAGATTAGTAAGGTCTCATAGCTCAGCTGGATAGAGCATTCGCCTTCTAAGCGAACGGTCGCAGGTTCGAATCCTGCTGGGATCAGTGTTAAATCGTAAGCTGGGAAAAATCCCAGCTTTTTGTAAAAAGTTGACATTTCAGAATAAAATTTGAGCATTTGAGAGATAATTCTCATAGGAAATCGTAGATTTTTATATAATATTTTTTGTGTTAATTTACAAGAAAAACATTATAGGAGTTTATATTATGAAAAAGAATACAGATTTTTGCTCAAATGAAAGATTTCCAAGAATTGAACGAAAAAGAACTGCAGGAAATCAGAGGTGGGGAATGGAGACCTATGTATACAATAAATAATTTTCTTTTTCAAAAAGTAAGTAAGTAAAAATAAAGGTGGGAAATAATGGATTTATTCGGATTAGTAATTGCTATTGTTTATGTTTTTATTATTAGTAAAAATTCATGAATGGGTTTGTAAAGCAACTAGAAAAGACCAATATTTTTAGTCTTTATATCTTTTCTACTACCATTAGTATTAGAAGTAACTCTCCATTTCTTGAACTTAGATAGTTTTTGGTTTGTCTAAATTTTTTTATTTCCTTTCCTCCTATTTGGTTACTTTTGTTGGATTTAAGAAGTATGAGAAATCTATGGAATTTTTTATCAGTCTATTATTTTTCTCTTTTATATCATACTACTAATAACTTTTTATCAGTAACCTTATCATCTATTACAGGAGATGAGTTTGCATTGAAGTATAACAATTATTTTTCTCTATTTATCCTGATCTTAACTTATTTGGTTATTAAAGTTGTTGTTTCTATTTCCATCTCGAATTTAAATATTTTGATAAAGACTATCTATATCCTTTTCTGAAAAAAGTGCTCTTTGCATTTATCTTTTCTACACGTTGTCTCTTTTCACTTCAGATATTGTGAGTACGATTCGTCACTTAAATGGTTTTGGAAGTATTTTATCATCCATTGTTTTTGTTGGCCTACTTTTTGACTTTTTCTCCATGAATTCTTACAAAGTTCAGATAGAAAAAGAAATTGAATTGGAACAAAAGAAGTTTGAGCAAAAACATTTACAAACTTACACGGATGAGATTGTTGCATTATATAATGAAATTCGTGGTTTTCGTCATGACTATACAGGAATGCTTGTCAGCTTAAGAATGGCGATCGAAAGTAAAGATTTACAAGAAATTGACAGAGTTTACAGTGAAGTTCTTGTAAAGGCGAATCAAAAATTACGTTCAGACAAGTATACCTATTTCGATTTGAACAATATTGAGGATTCAGCTCTTCGTAGTTTGATTGCTCAATCTATTGTCAATGCGAAAACGAATGATGTAGAGTACACATTAGAGGTAAAAGATATTATCACACCTTTGTCTATGGAATTGTTAGATTTGGTGCGCGTGATGAGCGTTCTGCTCAATAATGCCGTTGAGGGGGCAGTTGAAAGCTATCAAAAACAACTAGAGGTAGCTATCATCAAGTTGGATCTTGAAACCCTAGTTGTCATCCAAAACTCTTGTAAAAAAAGAAAGGTAAAATCCGAAGATCTATTTGAATTAGGATTTTCAACCAAAGGAAGACATAGAGGACTTGGACTCAATAATGTTAAAGAAATTTTAGGAAAATATGACAATGTTATTTTAGAAACAGAAATTGATAATGATGTATTTAAACAAGTGATTAGATTTAAGAGGGAACTGATATGAAAGTATTAATTTTAGAAGATATTATAGAACACCAAGTAAGGTTGGAAACAACTCTAAATGAAATTTCTAAGGAAACGAATATTCCTATCTCCTATAAAACAACAGGAAAAGTAAGAGAATTTATGGAATATGTAGAGCATGATGAAGTTAATCAGCTTTATTTTCTAGATATTGATATCAATGGGATTGAGAGAAAAGGATTTGAGGTTGCTCAATTTATTCGTCACCGCAATCCTTATGCCATTATTGTTTTTATTACAAGTCGATCTGAATTTGCTACCTTGACTTATAAATACAAAGTTTCAGCATTGGATTTCATTGATAAAGAAACCAGTGATCAAGTTTTTAAAAAGTAGAGTTGCTGACTGTGTGCTTTTACACTAAAACTACTTTTACTTGAAAACCAATCAGTCGTTGATTATTTTGATTATAGTTATAAAGGAAATGATCTTTGTATTCCTTATCATGATATTCTCTACATTGAGACAACTGGAACTTCTCATAAATTACGAATTGTAGGTAAGAATTTTTGCCAAAAGAATTCTATGGAACAATGACAGATATTCAAGAAAAGGATAAGGAAACCCAACGTTTTTATCTAGCTCACAAGTCATTTTTAGTCAATATCGGTAATGTGAGAGAAATTGATCGTAAAAAAATGGAAGTTGTATTTTATGAAGATCATCGTTGTCCTATCTCTCGCCTAAAAACTAAAAAATTGAGAGAACTAATGGCTAAAAACAAAAAAAGTAATTGACAATTTTTGATAAATTGATATAATCCCATCTTTGATAGTTTTTGAAATCAAAGAGCCCTCAAATGCTGATATAACAGCTTTTTGGGAGCTCTTTTCTCTTTTGAAAAATGCGTACTTTTTATCTAGATTTGGTTTTAAAAATCATATCGCTTATAATCTCAAAATCAGTTTGAAACCAAATGCTTGGTGGAGTTGATCCGTGAGACTTGTTCTGGTGTAAGTTGGAAGATATCCTGCTCCATAAAGGTGTTTGAACTTGTAATTGCGTAAGGTCGATGAGTTCTGAACAGGTAACGGTTTCCTTAGTCGTTTTTCAAGAGACGATAAATCATTAGTGCTAGGAAACAAACAGTGAAATGAGCTTGAATCCTATCTGAACGACTGAGATAAACGGGGTCTGGCTCTGTAGTTCCTGCTTCATGATACGAAAACTCTCTCAATTTCCCACCGTCTTTGATTGATGGCTACAATTGTCTCAATATTTTTCATCTAGATTAGTAGTCTATGCGAAAAGACCATCATATTGAGCCTCTTCGAATCCGTTCTCATCAAGAGTTAGAATCCTTTTCTCTGCGATTTCTTTTTAGTAGTACTTGTTTCTTTCAGAAACTCTTGAAATCGGTTTGTCTCTTCTTGGTAGCTCGATTGGGCTTTGCATTAGTAACTTGCTAGCCCGTTCAATCTGTTCCTCCTGCACGTCTCGATGATAGTCTTGATATTTAGTAGAAAAGGTCAGAATCGTTGTTGATTTGGTAAGTCTTCATCATAAAAAGAGATTCTTTAAAGAAGAGCTGTTTTTAATTCTCTCTCTGTTCTAGCTCATCCAGATTGTAAAAAGATAGGACTTTATCCCCAACCATTCGCCAAACCACTTTTATCCAAAGCCCAGTTCTGTATTCTTCTTTAACTTCTGATAGATTGGTTGTGAGCACAGGAACGTTCCCAAAAAGAATTGTAACCCTTATTGGCTTTTTTGATGAGGGTCCAGCATCTAGTACAGATAACAAATTTTGAAGCCTTATAATCCTTGGACAATCTTTTCTTTCTAATGGTTTAAGAGTTGTTTGTTCATTTGTATTTCCAGTGATGGATACAGAAAGCTAGGGGAATTCTTGTTTGTCCATAAAGAGTCCCATCTCAACAATTGGATTTTAAGGATGTTCCTAGAAGGACTGTATTGTCTCAGAAGCTCCTCCTCGTCTTCTAGCTTCAATTTCAAAATAGAAGTTAGTACAGTCATAGTAGAGAATCTCTGTCTGTCGTCAGCTCTCTTTTGAAGTTTGATAGGTTTGTTCTTGTATAAACCTGTTTCATTAGAAATAACTTCAAGAGCCCGATAAAAAGTGTTGAGTTCAAATCTTTTCGGTTCGAGTACTGTTTTGAAAAATTCTAGGGTAGATCGTTTTGAAGTTATGAGCTAGAATCCGTCCATAACTCAAGCGAGATAGGATATCATCTAGAGAGAAATTAAACTGATGTCGTTTTTGGATTTCTTTATTAATTCTAGGCAGATCTAATTGATGATAGAGGTCTCAGGAAGAGATAGCTCCAGTGATATTCGTTCAATTGATTTTGTTTTAATTGTTTGGTCTGACTCAAAGGTAATGAGGAAATCTTTATTTTCTCTTTTTCTTTCTCTTTCTCAGTTAATTCCTTTAGCACGCAAACGAGCCCACTCAAGAGGGTCCATATCAGGATGTTCTTTAAGAGAGTGATTGCCTAAGTTTTCGATGAGTAGAAGTCCGCTTTATTTCAACCTGATTATCTTTAATAATAGCGTAGTTGATAGTGTTTTTGACTTTGATTGTTTAACTCTCATCTTTTTCATACCTCACTCTATCATAACAAAGTACGGGAAAAGTACGCAACAAAAAGTGGTAAAATTTGACAAGAAAATACCCTTATACCAACGGCATCTGCACCCCAATAATGGGACAAGAGAAAAACCCTCTTATGCGATCGCAGCTTTCGTACTCTACAGGAGACTGCGTCACTTTGAATTTCTGTTGAATGTCTAGTTTCATTATAAACATGATGTAATTTTTGACAATATTCTGTTATACTATCTTTGCTAAGTTTCTCCACTTATGGAGACGAGAAGGTTTCAGACTTGAGAACAGAGTGGAACCATCTCGATACAGGCATTGTCCGCTGGTGTTCCTCGACAGTGGAGCGGGTGATGCCTCTTTTTCTAGACAAGCCTGATAGTAGGCTTTTTGAGGTAGACAGATCCTCTGATCGCTGTGTAAAAGCGCTCCCTTGAGGTAGCTCTGCTGATAAAGTGTAGTATCGAGTACAAAGTTAGTATCTTGGCAATCGGAGATGGTAGTAAGCTACAATTTCGCGATTATGGAGATCCATTATTGAAGATAGATAAAGTCTACAGTTTCCAAAGTAGAGGTAGGTGATGTCTGTGACAGTTTCTCCATAGGCTTGTTCTGCATGAAAATCACGTGATTCAGCTTTATTGTCTGTTACATGGTATGGCTTCCTAATTTAGGTCCCTTCTAGGACGGACACGGCAAAGGCAGCCCTTTTCCTTCATAATACGATAGACCTTCTTGCGATTAACGACAGATTATACACTTTCTTGAGCAAGCGAGTGATGGTTCGATAGCGTAAATAAAGTGATTTTCCATACAGAGTTGTTCTATTTTATCTACTATTTCGTCTCTTTTCTGAGAATTCTTACACTCCTGTTTCCAGCGAGTACAAAGGCTGATGTTTGACGCCGAAACACTCTAAAAATAATAGACAGGCACGTTTTCTTATATTCTTCCACTAGCTTGATAAGACTTACTTTGTCAATTTTCTTTATCAAGCTCTGATACTTTAGTAATTCTACCCGCAAACGTAACTGTTCCACTTCAGATAACTGTTTCATCCTCTTACCATAAGTCATATTGTTTCCAACGGTACTGGTGGAATCGGAACAATCCCATCATTCTGAGGTACCATCGCCACCAGGTCTTGACCTGACTAGCATTTGATGCCGAGGGTATCCATGATAAACCTTATTTGATTTACACTACCTGCCTTCTTTCGATTTTGATACAGGCTAGCTTAGTTTCTACTGAATATGCTTGACTCGATAAATCAAAACACTCCTGTTTCTATTTTACCAGATTTCAACAGGAGTGTTTTCTGTGTCTCATTTTATGGGTGCAGTGTCAACCTTTATGGTGATGATATTTCCACAACTGTCAAAGTCCCGAACTAATGGTTAAAAACAAAAA
>BNJU01005648.1_pt1 | contig 56584 bp, 69 predicted proteins | sample 8539281 | NCBI WGS metagenome assembly BNJU01 (sample SAMD00202456, study PRJDB9452) | human saliva metagenome | isolation source: human saliva | place: Japan
TTTGTTGAGGTAAGATAACGTAACCTTTTTTGCAGAGGGCGTTATCTTACCTCTTTTTGATGTATGTTAGATAGCATAACTCTTTACGTCGGCTCCTATCTGTCTGAAATAGGAGATACTTTTCGGTAGGCTTGTCGCCCGTATCAACTCTGCCGACAAAGCTATAAAAGATTTCGATTTTTGCGGGTGTTCGTTTCCTTATCCAGTTCGTGAATAAGAATACGGTCAATAAATTCATGGACGTTTTTCGTAGGTCAGTTCGGTAATGGCGGTGTATCTGCGTACCAGTGCGACAAACCTTTTTCACGTCCGCGCTGCGCTCGGTGGCGTTGTCGATTTCCTAGACAGCTCCGCAATCCTCCGGGTCAGCGTCTTTTTTTCTTCATCATAGCCGGAAGTCGAAAAAGCAAACTGTTCATCAGAAAGTTTCCCCAAAGCGTTGTCCCTCGTAGAGCTTTGCGGAATAAGATGTTCAGCTCGCTAATGCGGCTCTGCGCCTTGTCAAGCTCTTTCCGCTGCTGTGTCAGCGTCTTTTGTACTGCCTTTGCGCTGCACTCGTTGGCGGTTTCGATAAACTCCCTGTTCATGCTCTTTTCACATAGGACAGCACCCTCTGTAAATCAGCAAGGACAAGTTCTTTAGGACGCTCTTTCGGATATAATGGGTAGTGCAAAGCTCGCCAGTCCTTATCCTGTTTCGGTACTTTCCGCAAGTGTAGGCGTGTTTGCGTTCCAGTGTCCCGGCTCCCTGTTGCAGATACATTTTTATAGCCGCAATCCCCACAAAAGAGAAGTCCCGGAAAAATGTCAATTTCATCAACCTTTGTAGGGCGGTGTTTGGTAGCAATCCGTTTCTGTGCAAGGTCAAAGGTTTCTTCGTCAATCAAAGGTTCGTGCGTGTTGGGGAAAAAGTATTGCTTTTTCCTCCGGGTTCTTTTTCGTCTTTTTTTCGATTTGTAAGATACCTTATAGCTCTTGCCCGTAATGGTATGCCCCAAATATTCTTTGCGTCCAAGAATATCATACAGTGTCTTATCCGGCCAGTTATAAATACAGGTCGGGTGCGGGCGCGGGTGGCGGCAACTGCCGGAACGACGGTAGCGCAGTTCTGAAACAGTAAGTACCTCATGTTCCCGTAGCCAGTTCTGGATTTCGCAGATACGGTCGCCGCGCACATACATAGCGAAAATCTGTTTTTACAATGTGCGCCGTTTCCGGGTCGGGCAATAGATGATTGCGGTCGTTTGGGTCGGCTATGTAACCATACGGCACTTCGCCGTTGACACGCTCGCCTTTCTGTGCCTTTTGCCCTGTTTAACAGCCCGGATTTTCTTTGAGGTGTCGCGGGCGTAAAACTCGTTGAACCAGTTCCGCAGAGGGGTAAACTCGTTATCTTCCCTCGCTGTGTCTACACCGTCGTTAATGGCAATGTAGCGCACTTCATATTCGGGGAAAACAATCTCTATCAGTTCGCCGGTTTTCAGATAATTGCGTCCCAGACGGGAAAGGTCTTTTGTTATGACGGTCGCCACGTTCCCGGCTTCAACCTCATGCAGCATGGCTTGAAGCCCCTCACGCTCGAAACTCACGCCGGAAAAATCCGTCGTCTACAAAAAAAGCGCGTATTGAAAAAGTGGTGTTCGTCAGCGTACTTTTGTAAAAATCAGCTTTTTGGTTCTGTATGCTCTCGCTTTCCCCGGCCTGCATATCTTCCTGGCTCAATCTGCAATATAAAGCGGTAATCTTGTCTGTCTGTAACATTTTGTCCTCCTTTCCGACGACAGACAAGCATGGTATTTGTACTGTCTATATTATACCACATACCGCTGCCTGTGTCATGTATAATGAAGAAACGCCCCTATTTTCGGGCGTTTGCGGGTTCAGCTCCATGTCTTTGCGAATGAGCTTTTTATCTTTTTATCCAGTGTGTCCGTTGCGCGTTCACTTGCAGACGAACATACAAGGTAAGTAACTTTTTCCGATTTTTATGCTCCGTTGTGGTAACGGGCGTTTGGTTTTTGCGTCAAAGAAAATCCCCTTCTTTCGCAAACATATATCACAGTCTATGAATAGCAGCAAGTCCACTATTCAATAAAACAAAGGCTTTAATCGGACGGTTATTAGCATAACCTCATGGGAATTTCACCCCGGCATGGTTCTCATGCAGCCCTACCCATTGCCTGCGACGCTCTTAACGCTCGGACTGTGGCTGTGAGGAAGTATCATTGTATATTCTGCGTGTCGTTGCCCGCAAACCGCTACACTTGCTTTCCGGCGCGGTGTTGGTCGCTCGGCTGTCCGGGCGGTGATAACCTCGCCCGGATAGCGTCATGGCGCACCCGCCGTATGGCTCGACGCAAAAAGGAACGTATCCGATTTGCCCTATGCTGCGCCGCCGTTATCTTGCGCCGCTTTCTTTTTCAAGGTTCAAAATGGCTGTGCTACCCGCGTCAACAGCGGAACGGAAAAGGGGGTGAGAGTGAAAGCGTCCCGCCGCCGCCCAGGTTATTCCTCTGTCCTAAAGGTGAGGACAGCCATCATCAGTTTTGCTTGCAGCCGTTCCCGAATGTCGTGGTCTACGCCGAAATAGACGTTCCCGCGCTCGTCGTACAGCTTCCGCATGGAGAGGCGGGCTATGTAGCCGCTAAAATGCTGCAAGACAATCTTCATGGCGTCCGGGTCACCCTTTGTCGCTGCCACAATGACAGGATAGGGAACAAGGGCATTTTTCCGGGTAGCTGGGTTCGTTACCATTCGTCCCATTCATCAGCATTTTCCTCCAGATATTTTTCTTAATTTCTCAAAAGAGCTTGTCCGCCTGTACTGTATCGTGCTCTCGATGTATTGAACAACTTCGCAATCTCGGTGTCGTTCATTCCCTCGAAATAGTACAGGAGTACGGCTTTGCGCTTTTCTTCCGGCAAAGTACGGATTGCTTCAAGAAGCAGCTTCGGCGTGATTTTTCTTCCCGGCTTTCTCAAAGACGGTTTCGGCGGTTTCCCGTTTGAAATATTCATCAAAGGTATGAAGCTGCCGCGCTTCGTCTAAGGGCAAATCGGAAAAGGTGACTTCCTTGCCTTATGCCTGTGCAGCTCCCCTGTGAGCGTCACACGCTTCATTGTGCAGCACCGTATTACAAAACTTCTGAAAAGCACATTGTTTGTAAAACTCCCTGCTATTAGGTTCCACATTCTCACCTCCTTTCTCGTTGGAAAGTTGGTGGTGCTTCCCCCTTTTCGCGGGGCAATACGGCGTTTTTGAAAAACGCCGAAGATTTTTTGAAATTTTTTCAAAAAATTTTTTGAGCAGCAAAATACGCCTGTCCGAAAAAGCCCGGACAGGCGTATAGGTATTGTAAGCAGTATTTAGATGATTAGACAGTTCATAGTCAAGGGTAGAGAGGTTCCCGGCGGTGGTCGGGCTTTTTTTGATATGTCAATGACCGTCGGATTTTGTCGATAGGGTATGTGCTTCATGGCGGCTACCTCCTTTAGCCGCCGCTTTTAACAGTGATACCGCGTCATTTCATTAGAAGATAAAAAGAAACGGCGGCTTTGATTTTTCAAAGCTGCTGCGGAAATCAAAGAACGACAAGCAACATTTCTGATTTTGCTCCAATATGGTTATTAGGGGCACAAATTAAAATCAAAAAAGAGCCGATAACAGCAGTATTTCAAACTGCATATTATCGGCTCTGCGTCTGTGCGTCTGGCTCTTTTAATTAAATTATTTCTGTTGTTTTTTGGCTTTATTATATGTATTAGCTAACTGTCCACAAGCTGCTTTTAATCTCTACCATGAGAAACTCTCATGGTAACTTCAAGTCCTGTTTGCTCTAATTGATGTTTGAACGCAACCATTTCTTGTTTTTGTGGTGCTCTAATTTTTTTGAATTACTCGTCGGGTTGTATTGCAGCACGTTAATCATAACATTTTTTTGCCCTTAAACCATTTTTGCAAGTTGCCTTATATCTGAGGAACGGTCATTTATACCTGGTAAAAAGCAAATACGCAAATACCACTTTTTCGATTATGCCTTTGAGAATAGGACAATGCTTGCTTAACAACATCTTCAATAGCGTACATGTGCATATGAGGAATGATACAGTTTCTCGCAGCCTGTGTTGCTGCATGTAAAGATATTGTCAACTGAATTTTTTTAGATGTTCTTCGCGCAATTTTTTAATTGATTAACTGGACCAACTGTTGATACGGTAATGCCGTCGGTTGGAAAGTTAAGTCCATTTCTATCTCGAAGAATATGGATTGCTGCAATCAAGTTGTCGTAATTGAATAAAGGTTCTCCCATTCCCATAAAAACGATACGATTTACTTTTTGACGTATCAATACAACCTGCTGCACAATTTCAGACGGTGTTAGATTACGAACAAAAACCATTGCGTCCGGACTCACAAAAAAATACAGCCAACAGAACAACCAACTTGCGTACTTACGCAAACAGTCCCACCATCTCGCCGTTTAATAAAAAAACCGTTTCAATATACCTGTTATCTTTCAATTCATAAACATACTTTTCAGTATCGCTACTTTTATAGACTTTTTTTGTTGATATTGATAGATTTTCTTTGTGAAATGGCTGTTTATACAATTCCGTATATAAGGCTCTTGCTTTATCCTCTCCAATTACTTCCGACATTTCTTTTGTAAGTAAATCCGTATGGGTCATTCAATATTTCCGTAGGTGTACTTTTAGGTAAGTGTTTCATTTAAATATCCTTCCTTTTCAAAATTAAAAAGTTTGTTTTTCAGAGTTTTTTTGATTATGATTTCTAGTTTTTTTCAACATCAACGATATGCGTTAATTTACATTTAGGGCAGAAAAGAGGAAAATTTCTTAATACCGTATTATAAAATACTTGAACCCTCGTCTTTCCGTTACAAATTGGACATTTTATCCAATATTTTTTCAAGCATAATATTTCTCCTTTTAGTAAAAATGCAGGTCAATTCTCAACATGAGCATTGACCTGCATTTATACATATAATACTACAACAAAATTAAGGCATAGTTTTTTTATACTATGTCTATACGTCGTTAGTTTTGTTGTATAGCATACGCAAAATAAGCATGACAAAAAAGCCCATATTGAAAATGGGAAAAATCTTTTTTGATTTCAATGCTTATCGAATACGCATGCTATGTAACATAAACATTCCCCCCTTTTTATATAATATTATATACAAAAGCAGCTTTGTTGTCAACATATATATATGAATTATTTTTGGCTAACTGATAGAACTATGTAGACATATCCAAGAAGAAAGGGGAACAGTAAAATGTAAGAGGGTGAATAACTATGGCAAAAAGACCAGTACCAAAATACGACTTCAAGGCTTTTGGGGCAGCGATAAAGGCAGCGCGTGAAGGACGCAAGGAAAGCCGCAAGAAAGTAGGCGACGAAATGTTTATCTCGCCGCGCTACCTTGCGAACATTGAGAACAAGGCAGCACCCAAGTTTACAGATATTCTTTGAGCTGATACAGCGTTACCATATATCCGTAGACCAATTCCTGTTAGACACGCCCGCTGCAAAGCGACACAAAGCGGCGGCAGCTTGACGCGCTCCTTGACGGTATGAGCGATACAGGCATACGGATTGTGACCGCAACGGCAAAAGAGATTTCGAAGTCGAAAAAGAGGGCGAATAGGAATGTCCGGCTTAAAAACTGAACAGGATTTAGAGAGCGTTGTAATCTTTTTGAGATTGCAGCGTTTTTTTCTTTTGCGGAAGTTTGGCAAAATCGCTTTTTTTCTCCGTAGTAGGGGATAAGAGCCCTAAAGGATAAAAACATTCGTAGCAAGCATAGGAAGCGGGTACCACTTTCCGTATTTTTCCCTCCGCGCTGCGGCGCGTCGGTTGAAAATGGCTTGATTGGGAAGTGTCCCAAACCCTCGGAACGGAAAGGAAAGGAGCGAATACATGGACGGACGCAAAAGGACGGTACAAATCAAATTCAGAGTGACGGAAGCGGAACGGGATTTAATACTGGAAAAAATGAAGCTCGTACCCACCCGGAACATGGCGGCGTATCTGCGGAAGATTGCCATTGACGGATATATCATTCAGATAGACCACGCCGACATAAAGGCTATGACCGCAGAGATACAAAAAATCGGTGTCAACGTCAACCAGATAGCACGCCGCGTAAACGCGACGGGGAACGCATACCAAGAGGACATAGAGGAAATAAAGGGGGTGCTTGCGGAGATATGGCGGTTACAAAGATTAAGCCTATTAAAAGCACTCTAAGCAAAGCCCTTGACTATATCGAAAACCCGGACAAGACGGACGGAAAAATGCTTGTGTCCTCTTTCGGCTGCTCCTATGAAACGGCAGATATTGAGTTTGAATATACATTGTCCCAAGCACTCCAAAAGGGGAACAATTTAGCCTTTCATCTGATACAGTCCTTTGAGCCGGGGGAAGTGGATTATCAGAAAGCCCATGAAATCGGAAAGCAGCTTGCCGACGCGGTAACAAAGGGGCAACATGAGTATGTTGTGACGACGCACATTGACAAGGGGCATATCCATAACCACATTATTTTCTGCGCGGTGAACTTCGTAGACCACCACAAATACAATTCCAACAAAAGGAGCTATTACGGTATACGGAACATGAGCGACAAGCTGTGCCGGGAAAATGGCTTGTCCGTCGTCGTCCCCGGCAAGGGCAGCAAGGGAAAGAGCTATGCAGAGTACCAGGCAGAAAAGACGGGTACAAGTTGGAAAGGCAAACTGAAAACCGCCGTTGACGCACTTATCCCCCAAGTTTCCAGTTTTGAGGAATTGCTAACGCGGTTACAGGCGGCGGGCTATGAGATAAAGCCGGGGAAATATGTATCATGCCGCGCCCCCGGACAGGAACGCTTCACCCGCCTAAAAACCCTCGGCGCAGACTATACAGAGGAAGCCATAAGGGAACGGATAGCGGGCAGACGGACAAAGGCGGCGAAAGCCCCCAGAGAGCAGCGCGGCGTTTCGCTGCTTATCGACATTGAGAACAGTATCAAGGCGGCGCAGAGTAAGGGCTATGAACAGTGGGCGAAAATCCACAATCTGAAACAGGCGGCAAAGACTATGAACTTTCTCACCGAAAACAAGATTGAACAGTACGCGGATTTAGTTAGCCGGATTGAGGAAATGGCAGCGGAAAGCGGACAGGCGGCAGACGCATTGAAGAACGCCGAAAAGCGGCTTGCGGACATGGCGGTGCTTATCAAGAATGTTTCCACCTACCAAAAGACAAAGCCCGTCTATGACGCATACCGCAAGGCAAGGAACAGGGAGAAATACCGCGCCGGACAGGAACAGGCGATTATCTTACATGAAGCCGCTGCAAGGTCATTGAAAGCAACGGGCATTGCAAAGCTCCCGAACCTCGCCGCGCTGCAATCGGAGTATGAAGCCCTTCAAGCGCAGAAAGAAGCCCTTTACGCCGACTATGGGAAGCTGAAAAAGAAAGTCCGGGAATATGACATTATCAAGCAGAACATTGACAACATTTTACAGGCAGACAGACAGCCGGAACGGGAAAAGGGAATGGAACACTGATTAAGCAAAAAATGATTTTCGTATAGAAACAGAAAGCGGTATGTGGTATAATAAAATTATCTACAACTTTTGAAAAGGATTTGATAGTACATGACAAAAAGGAACACCAGCTAATATTAGTCAGCTTGTCAAAGACGCAAACAATAAATCATCATGGAAAATTAGGCTTGCTGCGTTGAATGAACTAAAACAATATGATTGTCAACAATCAAGAGATGTTATTACTCGTCTTGCTCTCCATGACAAAGTTTATAAAGTTAAAGAGGAAGCATTTAGAGCAGCACAAGCTATGGGGATTACTTACCTGCGAAAATCCTATTCGCTTAGGACGTAAAGATATTGGTTTTAAGACAAAAGACTTTTACTAAAGTTTTTTTCTACGTATCAAACGTGAAAAATCAATGGAAGAATTAGATTTACAATTATTCAAGGAAGCGTTCAAAACAATCGCGGCAGAAATGTATGATGTAATGGAATTTGAAAAGGGTCAAAAATTTGATGATTGGATTACAAATACATACAAATGTTTGCCAAAGAAATAAAAAGAACAGGGCGCGGAAAGTCAGTATATGACTTCCGCGCCCTGTCTTTTTGTGGGTGCTGTTGTGGTAAATGTTACGCAATAGAACGCCATTTTCGGGGGAAAAGGTATAAAGTATCGCCTATCCGATTTTCCCGCCCGGAAAGCCTTGCAAATCAAGGGATTTTCCGCGCCTACTGCGTAACAGGGGCGCGTCTTTTCCTCATGCGCTCGGCGGCCTGTCTGCGGGTGATACGCTTCCGGCAGTCGGGGCAGTATTTGACGCTGTTAGAGCTTGACGCAAAGGACGTGCCGCACTCGGTACATTTCTTCCTGTCCCCGGTTTGGTAAAGCTCCGCATAGAGCAGCTTATCAGCGGGAAGCACCGCAACCTTAAACCACTTGCAGAGAAGCGAATAGGAAATGAGCTGCGGACATACGCACTCGTCCCCGTCGTCCAGTAAGATACAGTTTCCATTATCGCAGTTGCAGCACGTCCGGCGCACAAGGGCGTTGACTTTCCGGCTCTGGGGCGGCGTCAGCCGCTTGACCTCGCTCATACTTCATCAGCGGCGTAAATGGGAAGCCCCGCAAACTCCGCTTCGGTCATGGCTTCCACTTTGGAGAGGGTACGGGCAGCAAAGCCCCGCATTTCCCCGTCCATAAAGGGCAGCGCGGCGTTCATGGCGACGATAAGCCCCTGTCGGCTCCCGGTCTTGTAAATGCTCAAAAGGTTTGTTTCTTCTACGGTCAGTTTTGTCATGTTCACACCTCCAAATCGTGATTTTTATTCTTTGCCGCCGCCTTTTTCGGGGCGGTCTTTGCCTTGTCTGTTTTAAGCTGCGCCCGGATAGAGGGGCGGGGCTTCCGTATCTCCCTGTCCCGGTTCTCCCTCTTGTCAATCAGCGCATACGTCCCATGTCTGCCCTCGATTTTGGAAAAGGAAAGGGTCTTGTAGGGCAGCATGGAGAAAAGACGGTCAGTGTCCTTTGTAGCCGCAAGCTGCATGAACGCCGGGGAAAGCTCTACCATGAAATGGGTCTTGTTTGGGCTGTTCGGCGTGTCGTGCCGCTTCATTTCCCACACAATGCGCCGCGCTTCCGTTTCAATCAGCCCGTCCCGCAATGCGGCGATATGCGCCTTGAAATCTCCCGGCGGAAGCTGCTCCCGGCTGCGCCGTTCTTCCTGTAAGAGCGATTGCAGCGCGTCCGGGTCGTTGGGTACGGCTTCAAAGCGTTCAAACTTCCCAAGCTGCGGGTCTGGGGTTCCGTCAAAATATCTCCCGGCTTTCTGTACCCTTTCCCCACGCTCATAAAACAGCTTCACCGTATCGGCGGGCAGCTCCTTTTCCTTGACGCGCTCATAATGGCGGGAATAGTCAAGCTCATACAGATTGCCCTTGATTTTCCCGCGCTCCTTTCCCGTCAGCTCGATTGCATAGGCAAGTACGCGGTCGCTTGTCTGCTCCATGTAGAAACGCCATGTATTGTGGGGCGCGGTGTCCTTTAGGAAAACGTCGCGCTCCCTAAAGCAATGCGTCCCGGACGGGCGGCAGAACCACAAAAGGGTCTTGTCCTCCCTGTGGGGGCTTGCCGCCGCCTTTGCGATAATCTCCTTGTCAATCTCCAAGTCGCTCTGGTAAAAGCCTGTATTCTGCTTCATAATCGCTTCAAGGGAAGCGAACAAATCCACGTTTTCAAATCTGCTCTGTTCCGGCATGGGTCAGCTCCTTTCCAAGTCCTGTGACTTCTGCTTTGCGTTTTTCTTCTGCGCCTTTTCCTTGTCGGCTCTAAGCTGCGCCCGGATAGAGGGCTTCTTTTCCGGCTTCGCTCCCTTGACGCGCTCCTTGTCGGCTTTGACCGCATTAGCCAGGTCAACAAGGGAAATCGTTTCTCCCGCCTTGACCTTTGCTTCCAGTTCGTCAACGGTAGGGGTGTTGTTGATGATACCGTCAAAGTTGTTGTCGTTCTGCTCTACGGTGTCCTCGACGTGCTTCAAAGGGTTTGCCTTTTCCGGCTGCTCTGCGGCAACGGCAAACGCCCGCGTCCCGTTCCCCATAATCAGATACTTTCCGTCGTCGGATTGATGATGAAAGCCATATCCGGCGGCTTCTATCTGCTCCCGGCTCATGGCGGTTACATGGAAAGTCCCTCTCGATGTTTTGACAGTTTCGCCCGTTTCCAAGTCGTCCGGGGTAAGCTGTTTCTGCTCCTGTAAAAACTCCGGCACTTGCCGGAAACCCGCGCTGTCAACATAGTGCGCCGCGTCCTGTCCGTCCTGATGAAGCACTACCACGTCGGAAACGGAAAGGCTGTGTCCCTTAAAGTCTTTGGGGTGGTCGATATTGAAACGGGTATAAATATCTTCAAGGGAAGTCCCCGGCGCAAGGGGCGCGGAATAGACAAGCTCATAGTTCGCCCTGTCAACCACATTCCCCGCCGCCTGCAGGCGGTCGTAAGGCTCAAAGCGCAAGTCCCTTGTTTCGTCCCCGCCTTTTATCTGGTAAATGGAAAAGGTGTCCTTGTCCGGCTCGGCGGTCTTTGCCGTTTCCTGTGCCTTTGCGTAGAGCTGCTTTACGTCGCCCTCGGTCAGCTCCCCGCTTTTGAGCTGCCCCATAAGCTCGCGGCATTTCTCCGGCGTTCCGGCGAAAAGAACGTCGCCCATTTTCGCCCGCCCGTTCTCCTGTGTCACATAGGCTTGCAAGAGGTAGCTGTTTTCCCGGCTGTCGCCGTAAGGGTTCCGGGCGCACTCTGTAAATCGTTTCCGGGGTAAAGGCTTCTTTCGGGGCTGCGTCCGCTTTTTCCTGTGCGCCGGATTTCCCCGGTGCGTCTGCTTCCGGCTCCGGCTTCTCTTTCCCGGCTGTATCTGCCTTTTCCGGGGCTTCCGGCTGCGGCTGCTCCGGCGCGGCTGCCTGTTCCTCTCTGGTGGGCTGCTCCTGTCCGGCGGTTTGCTCCTTGTCCTGTGCCTTTTGCAGTTCCGCAAGATTTTCGTCTATGGAATTGATAATCTCGGCGGCTGCGCTGCGTATCGTTTCAAGGGAGCTTTTCAGTTCGGACAGCTCCCGCCCGCTGCTCCACCCGGCGACGTAGCCGAAAGAGTAGTCCGACGTGTCAAGCCCGTAATGTTGGCAGACGGTATAGGCGACGCTTTCCGCTTCGACTTCGCGGGTGCGGCGGTCAACGCGGGGCTGCTGTTCATCTTTGGGCGCGTTGAGGTCAATGTCGTGCAGCTTCGCATGGGCGATTTCGTGAATGGTGGTCTTTAAGGTCTGTAATTCGCTCATGCCCTCGTTGATAGCAATGCGCTTGTCCTCCAAGTGGTAGTAGCCATGAGAGCCGCCCTCGATATTCTCAAAGGCGATAGGGACGGGGGAAGTCTTTTCAAGGGCTGCGAAAAAATCCTTGTAGCGGTCAACGTCGCCCGTCAGCTCGTCCACCGCAATGTCCGGCAGCTCCTTTCCCTCGGTCTGGGAAACGTCGAAAACAGACACTACCTTGTAGGCGGGTATCTTGATTTCCTTTTCCTCGGTGACGGGCTTTCCGTCCTTGCCGATAATGGGCTTTTGTGTGTGCGGGTCTATCTTCTCCACTTCCTGTCTGATTTTGAACGGCGACGGGGCAATGATTTTAATCCCCTTTTGCCCTTTCATCACGTTGCGCCCGAAATTATTCTTCCAAGCGGAAAAGCCCGCCACAAGGGAAGCGTCCGGCTTCTGCATGGCGATAAGCAGCGTATTGTTGAAGCTGTAATTATGGAATTTTGACATGACGCGCAGATATTCCTTGTAACGCTCGCTGTCAAAGAGTTCCGTAATGCCCTGTTCCAGACGGTCGGTAATCTCTTTGAGCTTTTCGGCGGGCTTCTCGCTCGTCAGCACGATAGGGATAACCGGGCGCGGCTCCTGTGGCTGCTCTGCGGACTGTGCCGTTCTCTGCCCCGGCGCGGCTGCGTCCATTTCTACCTTTGACGGGTCGGGGCGTTCTGCCTGTGGGAAGCTCATTACTTTATACTCTTTGGGAATATCGCTTTCGCGCCCGTTGTACCACTCCGTAAAGGTGTTCTTGTTGTTGTAGATATAGCCCTGGTCGGTAAAGCGTCCCCCGTCATTGATAGCTGCGTCCCGCCCGTATTCCTCATACATGAAATACTTTTTCGCTTCTTCGGGAAGCTCCAATTCGTCCAGCTCGTCGATAAGGTAATAGCCGTAATCTTCCTCGCTCTGTACGGTAGGATAGAGCCAGTAACAATCAAGGTTCTGTGCAAGGTTGATAAGGTCTTTGATGTTCCCGGCGCGTTCCCCAAGCGTCACCGCCGCCGTAAACTTGTCCCTGTCCTCGTCGCTCTGCATTTCCAAGAGCTTCCCCAGATAGTTCAGCTCGTCAATCCCCGCGCTCTGGATAACGGCAAGCGGCACGTCAAAGGGCTGCTGCTCGGTGTTGGCAAATCCATTGATGAAAAAATCCTGTGGGTTGTCTGCGGTAATGCCGACGCTTTCCATAGCCGCGTGAAGCTGCTGCGTTGTAGTCGGCATGGGAAGCCACACGCCGCCCGGTTCGCCTGTTTCAAAGCGGGTGCGGCTGTCAATCAAAATCGAAAACTGCTCGCTCATTTTTTCTCTCCTTTCCTGTTCCATCATGCGGTGCATAAGCTCAAAATCTTCAATGCTCATGCTCCCGTCAAATACATAGGGGTTAAAATCCTCCCCGTCCCGGTAGGGGTTTTCGGAAAAGGGAAGCCCCGCTTCATGGGCGGTGGCTCTTGCTTCCTCGATAACCTCCGGGGGAAGCCTGTCGTCATGCGCCCCGATAAAACCGTCAATATCGTTCATGCTGTTTTCGTAGTGGTAGCGCACTCCGGCGGTCAGCTCGTCAAGGCTCATATCCTCGCCTAAATGCCCGCAATAGTAGCCGTTAAGGATAACGGCGGCGGGGTCGGTGCTTTTGATTTCCTCTAACCGGCTCCTGTCCTCCGGGTAGAGCGTATCGTCCATATCAAGATGAAAATATTCCGCGTTCCATGAACGCCCCTGTTTCCAGAACGCCACCCATGCGATACCGTCCCTAAGCTCGTCCTGATAGTCCTTTACGGTGTCCCGTAAACTTGCCATAGTTGAAAAACCTCCTTTCTCTGGGGCAGCGTCATAAGCTGCATTTTTTGGCTGCATAGCCTACTACGGCACACCCGCATTTCTGCCAAAGTTTTTTGAAGATTTTCAGAGGGTGAAGCCCTCCGCAAAAGAGGGTTTGGGAAACTTCCCAACAAGCAAAATCCCCGTCCGGCGCGTCAGCGTCGTAACGGGGATTTACGGAAGTGGGTACCCGCTTCCTATGCTTGCTATTCCAGTTTTTAGTTCTTCTGCACTTCGATACGGTAGTTGACGTATTTCCCGCCAGTGTCAGCTAAAACGATAGTCCCGTCGTAGGTCTTGCCTGTTTTCGGGGAATAGAGCTTCTTCACATTCGCCTTGCCGGATTTAAGGAGCGCGGCGGCAATCTTCGCGGAAAAAGCGGTCTTGCGTTCCTCAAAGAAACGGTCGTTCTTCCACATGACAAAGGCACATTCCCTGTTGCTGCAATAGTAGTTTTTCTTCCCCTCATGAACGGGGGAACCGCAACGGGGGCATTTCCCGATAGAGGGCTTTTCCTCTCTGAATAAATCCTTTTTCCCGTCCAGTGCTGCGGCGTGTGTCTGCACAAGCTCCCGCGCCATAGCTTCAATGCCGGACAGAAATTCTCCGGGGTCTGCGGCTCCCTTTGCTATCTGCGTCAGATTGCTTTCCCATTCTGCGGTAAGCTGCGGGGAAGTGAGCATATCCGGCAAGATTGATATAAGGGCGGCTCCGTTCTGTGTGGGGATAAGCTGCTTGCCCTTACGCTCCGCAAAGCCGCCCTTTACCAGTTTTTTTCAATGACTGCGGCGCGGGTGGCGGGAGTGCCAAGCCTCCCCGGCGTTCCGCGTCCGGGTCGGTGTCCCCGTTCCCGGCGCGTTCCATAGCAGAGAGAAGCGACGCTTCGCTGTGGGGCTTCGGCGGCGTTGTGGTATGCTCCGTTACTTTTGCGGCGGGTTTTTCAAAGCTCTGTCCCTCGGAAAGCTCCGGCAGCGTCACACCCTCATTTTCCCCGTCCTCCGGGTCGGGTTTGCTTTTCAGCGTCGCCCGGTATCTGCGTTCAATCTCTTTCCAACCGTCCGAAAGTACGGTCTTTCCCCTTGCGGTGAAGTCTGTCCCGGCGCATGAGAAAACCGCCGTAACCGCTTCAAAGATATGTGGCTCGGCGGTAGCAGAGAGCAGACGCGCCCCCGCAAGGGTGAGGATATTCCTCTCGCTTTCCGGCAGCGCGGCAAGTTCTGTCTTTGCAAGCTCCATAGTGGGAATGATTGCGTGGTGGTCTGATACTTTCTTGCTGTCTAATACCTTTGCAATCCCCGGTGTGAAGCCCACGCCCGCCATAAAGGGGAGCTTTTCACAAAGCAGCGTGATAATGCCCGCTGCGGTATCGCCCATGTCGTCGGTGAGGAAGCTGCTGTCCGTCCTCGGATAAGTCAACAGCTGCTTTTCATAAAGGGCTTGTGCAAGGTCAAGGGTCTGCTTCGCGGTGTAGCCGAAAATGCGGTTCGCTTCCCGCTGCAAAGAGGTAAGGTCAAAGAGCTTTGGCGGGGCTGCGGTTTTCTTCTCTCTGGTGAGGGAAACGCATACCGCCTTTCCCGCTTCGCAAGCCCCTTTCAGCGCGTCGGCTTCTGCCTTGTCGGAAATCCTCTCGCTTGCCGCTTCCGCGCCGGATAAGTCAAGACGCACATGGTAATATTTCTCTTTCTGGAAATGGGAGATAGCCGCGTCCCGGTCGGTGAGCATTTTCAAGGTCGGGGTCTGGACGCGCCCCACGTTCAAGGTCTTTCCATACAGGCATGAGAAAAGCCGGGTGGCGTTAATGCCGATAAGCCAGTCAGCCTTTGCGCGGCAGAGGGCAGACGCAAAGAGCGCGTCATATTCCCGCCCGTCTTTGAGGGAAGCAAAGCCCGCCTTGATTGCCCCGTCCTCCATTGAGGAAATCCACAAGCGGCGCATGGGCTTCTTGCAGCCCGCCACTTCGTAGACAAAGCGGAATATCAATTCTCCCTCGCGCCCCGCGTCGCAAGCGTTCACCACTTCCGAAACGTCGGTGCGGTGCATAAGCTCCTTTAAGGTCGCAAACTGCTTCCCCTTGTCCGGGTCAACGGCGTACTGCCATTCCTCCGGCAGAATGGGTAAGCTGTCAAGCTGCCATTTCCTGTACTGCTCCCCGTAGGCGGCGGCTTCCGCAAGCTGTACCAAATGCCCGACGCACCATGAAATGAGGTAGCCGCCGCCCTCGATATATCCGTCCTGTTTTCCCTTAACGCCAAGCGCGGCGGCGATAGTCTGCGCCACGCTCGGCTTTTCTGCAATCACAAGTCTAAGTGCCATGAAAAAATCCTCCTTTCAGCGTTCCGGCGCGGTATGCTTCTTCTCCTGTGCCTGTTTCAGACAATAGCCGATACAGGGGGATTGCGCCTTATAAGGGCAGCGCATACACGCCGGGGATTTTGGAACGGGCGGCGCATTGTCACGCCGCCCGGTGGGTCTTTGTATCATCATTCTTTCTAAAGGGTTCTCGGTGAAAAGCGTCATGCGTCCCTGTCCTCCGCTTCTTCATCTTCGGGAACGTCCAAGCCCTCCCCATCGTCCGGCTCCGGCTCGTCCTCGTCGTAGTCGTCAAAGTTGAAATCTTCAAGGTCGGTGCCGCCCTTGACGCTCTGCTTCGGCTTCATAAACTTAAAATAGTAGAGTGCGCCCCCGCCGCCAAGAAGTGCCACGACAAGGAAAAGCACAAGCCCGCCCGTATTGCTTTTCTCTTTGGGCTGCTCCGGCGGTTCCTCGGTTTCCGGCTCCGCTTCCTTGCCGCTGCAAGCGGTCATGTTGTCCTTGCAGACGGGGCAGCTCACATTCACTTTCCCGGCCTCGCATTTATCGGTGCAACTGCAAACAGCGGGCGGGGCTGCTGTTTCGGTGCTTCCGTCCTCCATGAGTGCCATAAGGTCGGCTTCGTCCACTTGATTAAGGAAATGTACGGTGTTCTCGCCCTCGTCGTCCCGGTCAATGAGGATATAGAAGTAATTGCCGTTTTTGGTCGTCACTGTGATAAGCTGCTTGTTGCCGCCGAAATCGTCTACAAGGGTCGCGTTCCCGTCCGGGGTAAGGGGTTCTTCCTTTTGGGGTTCCTCATAGACAACGCCGCTGTCGTCGGTGGCGTCCTCGCCCTCCGGGGTCTGTGCAAAGGCGGTGACGGAAAAGCCGCCCGTCAGCATGAGGGCGGCGCAGAGTGCGGTCAAGGTTCTAAGGATTTTCTTATTCATTCTCGGTGTCCTCCATTTCTTCGGTGTCGTGGTCTGCGGGTTCTGCGGGGTAGCCCGGCGCGGATTCCATGCCCGGAATACCGCCGTCTTTCAGCATAGCGGAAAGCTCATGCGGGGAAAGGCGCATGGAGCGCACAAGCTGTACGATTTGCAGATTTTCCGCTTCGGTTTTCTGCGCTTCAAGCCCCCTTAATTTATTCTGGTACTCGGTGATTTTCTCGCGGGTCTTTGCAATCTCCTTGTCGATACGTTCAATCTTATTCATAGCCATAAATCAATTTCTCCTTTCAGATTTTCAGTTTTTAGTTCCAATTCATTAAGCCGTAGCCCTTGATACAGCCATAGTCAACGGGATAGCTCTTTATCTTGCAAGCGTCGCCGGAATTGCCCTCGACGGTATAGACGCGCTCCCCGTCAGTCCCGATAACAAGCCCTACATGGTCTGCGCTCCCGTCCCCGTCCCAGTCGAAAAAGATAGCGTCGCCGGGGGCGATATTCGCATAGCCCCTCGCACCCCATTGCCCGCGTGACTGGAACCACGGTACGCCCTGTGACTGGCACCCGGCAAAGCGCGGCTCCGATAGCCCCGCCTGTCCGTAGCACCACGAAACGAAACAGGCGCACCATTCCACGCGGCTGTTGAAGCCGTACCAGCTCCAATAAGGCCGCCCGCCCACGTTTCCGGCCTGCCGCTTCGCAAGCTCTACAATGGCGGTGTTGCCGGGGCGTGTGCCGTTCACAAGCTGTACGCCGCTTAAATCCTCGGACGCGCCCGTATCGGGAGAACCGCCGCCGAAAATCAGCGGCTTGTTGCCGCTTGTTTCCAGATAGACGCGGTACATTTCAAGCTGCTCCGGCGTAAGAAGTTCCTCCGCAATCTCGGAAACAGGCTTGTTTGTCAGCTTCACGTTGAGAATGTAATAGTTATAGGCAACGTCAACCTCGTATTCGTAGGTTTCCGTAGAGGTTTCTCCCGTTTCCGGGTCGGTGACGGTGCGTGTGCCTGTGCGGGTTTCCGTCCTGTGGCGCACTTCGATTTCTTCCGTCAGCGTCAAAGTGTACTGCATATCAAAGACGCGGTTTATTTCTGCCTGTGCGCTCTGCGGGGTGTAGGTCTGGAAAAGCGCGGTGAGGTAGGACGCTAATTCATGGGGGTTATGCCCGATACTGTCAAGGTCATAGCGGTATTCGTCATAGCCCGGATTGTCGCGCTCGATATTGTCAATCCGCTGCTGAAGCTCGTTTTCCTTTGCGGCGTAATTGTTCTCCGTCGCCACAAGGTCGCTGTCCTCCGACGTGTAGGAAGTCCCGACAATGCCGTTCATCAAGCCGGAGAACATAGAGCCGCAAGAGGAAAGCCCCGCCGAAATCATAATGAATAAGAGCAGCGCGGCAACGGCGATACAAACGCCCGCCGGGTGCCTTGCCACAAACGCCGCCGCTTTCTTTGTTTCCTCGGCTGTTTTCTTCGCTGCCTTGCGGGTGTTCTCTGCGGCTTTCTGTGCCGTTTTTGCGCCGTTTTTCCTTGCCGCCTTTGCATACTGCCGCTTGATTTGCTGCTTCTGCATGAAGCGGGAAAGGGGGTTGCCCCCAATCTGCGGATTGTCATGTAGGGCTTTGTGGTACTGGAAATCCACATTCGCCTTGAACGCCGCTTTCTCTGCCTTTGCTGCCGCCCGGTAGGGTTTGAGCTTGTGGCTGCGGTAGCCCTCCTGACTTTCCGCGCCCCGTACTTTGCGCCGCGTTCTGCCAGTTCTTCGGATTTGTGCGCCCCCTCAACGCCGGAATTGTCCTTTTCAACGGAATGTATTTTGTTGTGGACGAAAATACCCGCTTCCTGTGCGGGGCGGGATAGCGGGTTATTGTGGGGCTTGTTCTTTCCTATGGGCTTTTTCCTGTTCCTCAAAAGCGTAGGCGGGTCTTGCCTTTCCCGGTGGCTTCGTCGCCGTGCGCTCCCCACAAGTTTCTTTTTCTTTTGGGGATAGCTGCCTTTGCCGCGTCCAGACGGTCGGCTGCTTTGTCCGATTTTTCGGATATACTTTTCAAGCTCCGGCGTTGCCCGTTCTTCCTCGGTAAACCGCAAGCGGGAAGTACGGGTGCGGGCTTCGGCTTCGCCTGTGCTTTCCTCGCCGCCTTTTGCTCGTCTTTCTGGTATGCGCCCCGTCGATATGCTCCATGACGCGCTCGGCTGCGGCGGTGTCCTGTTCCCTGTTCTGCCCCCGGCGCATGGGGAAGCGTCGGCGCGTCGGCTGTGGGCGCGGGAGCTGTGCCGCCCGGTAGGGGCTGCGCTGCCTGTTCCGGCTGCTGCGGGCGGCTTCCTTTCTGGTAAGGTCAGCGTCCCTTATGCGGTTGCTGATACGCTTCTTCTTGCCCTGTGGCGGCGTTTACCTCAACGGCTCCCTCGCGGGTCATTTTCTGCGTGACTTTCTCACGCGCTTTATACTGTTTTTATTTTTCTGTCCCTTCAATCCGCGCCCCTTGCAAGGGCGCAATATTCGGCGTTTATCTCAATGCCTATATAATGCCTGTGAAGCTGCTTTGCGGCTGCCCCCGTCGTGCCGCTGCCGAAAAAGGGGTCAAGCACAACGCCGCCTTTCGGACAGCCCGCCTTGATACAGGTTTCGGCTAACTTCGGCGGGAACGCGGCGAAATGCCCGCCCCTTGTAGGGAACGGTATTGATAAGCCACACGTCCCGCCTGTTCCGCATGGTCGGCATGAGGGCTTCGTCGTAGTAGCTGCCGCTCCTTGCCCGGTTAAGCCCCTGTACTTTCCCCTGTCCGGGTACTTCGTCCGCATATTTCTGTCCCGCGCTGCGCCCGGTGCGGTACCGCGCCGCCGTTGTAGGGGCTAACGGCTCGGCTATGGCGGCTGCGTCATAGAAATACTTCTTTGACTTCGTAAGCAGAAAGATATGTTCATAGCAGCGGGTAGGGCGGTCTTTCACGCTCTCCGGCATGGGGTTCTCTTTCTGCCAGATAATATCGCTCCTTAAATACCACCCGTCAGCGCGTAGGGCAAAAGCCAAGAGCCACGGAATACCGATTAAGTCCTTTTGCTTGCAGCCCGCCGCCTGTCTTGCGATTGATACGGCTTGACCGTTCCTCCCTCTGGGGTTCTTCGGGTCTGCATGGTAGCCTTTATTCCCTGTGCCGCAGTAGGTGTCCGCGATATTCAGCCAGAAAGTACCGTCGGTACGCAGTACCCGGCGCACTTCGCGGAAAACTTCGGTAAGCCTGTCAATGTACTGCTCCGGCGTGTCCTCCCGCCCAATCTGTGCGTCAAGCCCGTAATCCCTAAGTGCGTAGTAGGGCGGGCTTGTGACGCAACAGTGTACGCTTTCCTCTGGAAGCTCCCGCAAGGCATAGAGCGCGTCCCGGTTGATAATGGTGTCTATGTTCAGCTCTGTCATGCTTCGCCCACTTCCTCCGGCTTCGTCGTCATTACCCGGTAAAGCTCGGTATCTTTCGGGAAGCGGTCTACAAAGGGCAGCACCACGTTCCCGTAGAAGATAAGCCCCTCGCCCGCTTCGGTGTGGGTGACATACTTCATCTGCTGCGGGGAAATGTTTAACTGCTTCGCAAGGATAGCCCGGTCGCCCGCCGCCTGATTGAGCATGAGGACAAAATCAGAGTTTTCAAAGATATTCTCCACTTCGCGGGAAGCAAGCAAATCTTTGACGTTCTGCGTAATGGCTGTGGGTATGCCGCCCCATTTACGGAAACGCTTCCAAATCTCCACGCTGTACGCGGCGGTCTGTTCCTCTTTCAAGAGAAGATGAAATTCGTCCATGTAGTAGCGGGTGGATTTCCTCTCTGCCCGGTTGATAGTGACGCGGTTCCATACCTGGTCTTGCACAATGAGCATACCTAACTTTTTGAGCTGCTTCCCAAGCTGCTTGATGTCAAAGCAGACAAGGCGGTTTGAAAGCTCTACATTCGTCCTGTGGTTAAAGACGTTAAGGCTCCCGGAAACATACAGCTCCAACGCCGACGCGATACGCGCCGCTTCCGGTTCCGGCTGCTTCAAAAGCTCGTCGTAGAGGTCGCCCAAGATAGGCATTTTCTCCGGGTCGGGGTCTGCAAGGAAAGGACGGTACACGTTCCTAACAGCGCGGTCAATGACGGTCTTATCGACGGGCTGCAAGCCCTCCTTGCCGCCTATGACAAGCTCGCAGAGGGAGAGGATAAAGTCGGATTTCAGCGCAAGCGGGCTGTCGTCCTCGGAATAGTTGAGGTTAATATCCATAGGGTTCACATACTGGGGCTTCCCGTCAATGCCCTTGCCCGTAGGCGACAAGCGTATCACTTGCCCGTCAAGCCGCTGCACAAGGGAAAAATACTCTGCTTCCGGGTCGCAGATGATAATGTCGTCGTCCGTAATGAGGAAAGCGTTTGCCATTTCCCGTTTGGCTGCAAAGGATTTCCCGCTTCCCGGCGTCCCCAAGATTAAGCCGTTGGGGTTTTTTAGCTGCTTGCGGTCGCAGAGTATCATGTTGTTAGACAGGGCATTTAAGCCGTAGTACAACGCCGCGCCTGTCTGAAAAAGCTCCTGTGTGATAAAGGGGATAAAGATAGCTGTGCTTGACGTGGTAAGCCCCCGCTGTATGGGGATAAGGTTCTCCCCAAGCGGTACAGAGGACATAAGCCCCGCTTCCTGTTGGTAGTCAAGGCGGGTGAGGGCGCAGTTGTTCTTCTGTGCAATGCCCGCCGCCGCGAACACGTCATTTTCCAGTTTCCGCTTCGTATCTGCCATGTTCACCACAAGGAACGTCAAAAGGAACATTCTTTCATTCCGGCTCTGCAAGTCCTGTAAGAGGTTCTTCGCTTCGCTGCCGAATGTGGCAAGGTCGGACGGTATAATATCCATGTCATAGCCGCTGCGTACCGCTTTCTTCTGTTCCTCAATTTTCATTTTGTCAAGGTCGGTAATCTTGCGCTTGATTGTCTTTATGGCTTCGGTCTGGTCGATACTGTGGATATGCAGATTGACGATAACGCCCGTTTCCAAGTCCAGTATGTCGGATAAGATACGGTCGTTTAATTCCGGGGCAAGGATTTCAAGGAATGAAACCGCGCCGATTTTGCGCCCCATGCGGAAGTAACGCCCCTCGCCAAAACGGAAAGAGGACGGGGCGATAAAGTCCTTTGTGGAAAGCCCAGACGGGGCAAGCCATGAAAAATCAAAGGCAAACTGCCCGCCCTCCGGGTGGAAAATCCCATGCAGCATTTTAAGGCGTTCATAGCCTGTCATGGGGTGGGCAGACACGCCCAAGAGCTTGAAGTTGTTCAGTACGTCCGTTTCGATACGGGCAAGGCGGGATTTCGCCGCGCCCAGACTGTCGGCTTCAATGGCAAAGGTGATATATTTTGCTTTGACAAGCCCGTTGTTGCCTTTTGCAAGCTGGTTTTTGAGCATATCCCGGTATTCGCTGCGGATAGAGTTGAAAGCGTCGTCCTGTGCCGGGATATGGATAGATTTCTCCGCTTCGCCCCGCTGCGTCCCCTGATTGATGAAAGAGAGCTGCACCGAAACGGAAGCGTCAAAGTAGTTGAGGAAGTCGCACCAGTTTTCAAAAATGGCGGTCTTGTCGTCTGCCTGTGCAAGCTGATAGTTAATATCTTCAAAGGCTATGGTCTTTGAGTATTTCCGTTCCGTAACCTTGCAGATACCGTCCGGGTACATCTGGATATAGGGGATTGTCTGCTGCGCGGTGTGCGCTTTCCCGTCGCCCTTTGCCTGTCTGATGATTTCCGCAATCTGTTTCTTTCGGCGCGGGTGAGCTTGTGGGGCGGGTTAGCCTTTGCAGGCGCGTTTCCCGCCACGCTGTTTCTTCGTGTTTCCTTTTGCAATCGCTGATACCTCCTTTTCAAGTTTTCGCTGCCGTTCAAGGTCAGCATATAGATTTTCAGTCCTGTATGGTCGTTCCTTTGGGGCTATGAATTTCGTCCGTATGATGTTCCTCACCACCACTTCAAGGGGCTGTCCATGCTTCTCATACATGGCAAAGAGGAAACAGGGCAGCATGACCGCAATCATAGCCATAGACGCAAGGCTTGTGCCTGTGCTGTCTTTGAGCAGAAAGAAAAGCGGCAAACCTATAATGAGAGCCGCCGCAAAACATACAATCTGCCGTTTGGTAAGGTTGAACGCTACTTTTGTCTTGACTTTGGATAAGTCTTTGGGTACGGGTACATACGCCAAGTGAAAACCTCCTTTCGTTATGTTTTGTGTTGCTGTAACTTCCCATAGGGGCAATCAAGGCAAAGGTCAATTTCTGCCCTTTGCCCGTCCCTATTCTATGGGGTTTTTCCCGCGTCAAGGTCGGGTAGTATTTTCGCCGCTTTGCTCTGAAAATCTCCACCCTACCCTTGACACGCCGCTAATGCGCGGAGAAAATCGACTTCGCCAGTGCGCCGGATTTGAACAGGGAGAAACAGAGGATAACGGTATAGGCTGCAAGGGAGAATATCGCGCTGTGCAGGTTGTCCGCTATTATCATGTTGTTCACCAATACGGCGTAAATGCCGACGCATATCATTATGAGGAAGCCTTGAAAGCCAAGGGCGAACAGGGATTTTAGGTAGTTGTTTCCTATCTGTCCCCATTCCCGGTTAGTGAATGTTGCAAACGGGATAGGCGATACCGAACAGTAAAGGTAAATCTCTATCATGCGCCCGTAGAGGATAACGGTTATCAGTACGGACATTATCTTCATGCACAAGCTCACAAGGCTTGTTTCCATGACAAGTAAGAGCAGTTCGGGGATTTCCATAGCGTCAAGCCCGCTCTGCATGGAAGCAAGGGCGGCGGCAACATCAATATTTGTGCTGCCGCCGATTACCCCCGCCGCGCCGGAAACAACGTGCTGCGCCATATCGAACACCGCCATAGTGATGTCAAAGGTATGCGTCACAAGGTAGACTGCGACGTAAGCCTTGAATACCCACTTGAAGAACATGGAAGTGTCAACGTCGTGCATATTGTTCTTTTCCGTTACCATGCTGATAAGCTCATAGCATAGGACGTAGGTAATGACAAGCCCCGCAATGGGTACGATTACATTCTCCGATAGTGTGCGTATCATGGAGAAGATACCCGCGTTCCACCCTTGCGGGGTCTGCCCTACCTCTGCGGCGATAGTGCCGACTTTCTCGTTCACGTCCCCGAACATAGTTGACAGATTACCGTTTATGGCTCCTATGAGGATTTCCTTTATCCATTCGTTAATCGCGTCAAGTATGCTCTGCATAAGCCTTTACCCGCGCTTCTTAACCGAACAGGCCGGAAAGCAGCGGTACAAGGGTCATGCCGATAAGGGCAACGCCGCCGCCCGCCATGAGCTGCTTCATGCCCTGGCTTTTCGCGCCCGGATTGTCGTTGCCGTAGCCCTCCATGAGGTTAATCACGCCCCAGATACCAAGGCCAGCTCCAAGAGCGATAACAAGGGTCTGCAAAACGCCTACTGCCGAATTAAAAAATGCCATAAAGTTCTCCTTTCTTGCCGCGTGTGCGGCTGCCCGAAAAAGGGCATAAAAAACGGCGGCCAGTTTTGGTAACTGCCGCGGTCATAAGCCCGCCGGGGTTCGGCGGGTTCCCCACGCCGCCTAAATGTCTGCGGCGCGGCGGTATTCAGTTGAAAGGGCTGCGGCTTCTGCCGCTGTGTGCTGCGCCGGGGGAGTGGGGGCGCGTATCATGTAGCCTGTGTTTACGTTTCTGATTGTGATACCTCCTTTAAGTTTTTTTGCTCTTATGAATGAAAGAAAGAGAGGGTGCGGTTTTCGTCGTAGCAGTCGGCATTGTGGGAATGTGTATAACTGCCTTGCTTATGGAGTTGTGGGAAACGCTGTTTGCAGGACGTGGGAAAGCTGCCCTTTGCTTTTCCATGTGCTGTGAACGGCGTTTTCCATGACGGAATAGGCAGTTATGCACATTTCCATAATGCAAAGGTCTTTTCCCTGTCCTTTTCTTTTACGCTTCTGTATCTTCCGGCAAGTCTGCCGCGTCAATCTCGTAATAGTCAAAGACTTCATCGGGCTTGACGATAGCGGGGCGGCGGCGCAAGTGCTTCTCCATGTCAAAGGCGTTCTTCGGGTCTGCATCGGACAGGTACTTGTATTTCGGGTGCTTCGTTATGTCGAATTTGTCCGAAAAGAACGGGCGCACCCCGCGTAGCTGCAAGATACATTTCCCTCCGTCCATGACCGCGATTTCGTCCTGTGTCATAAGCTCCTTTCCCAATTTCTGATAGTTCAGCCCATGCGAAAGCTCCCGCCCTCTGGTTTCGGAAGTGTTGAAGCTGTCGATTGTTTCCTTGCCTAAAATTTCCGATATTTCTTTGAGCGTCGTTTTCTCCTTGCCGCCCAAGAAAAGCGTGGTGTCGCAGTTGCCGACTATGGTATCGGCGTTGTCCTTGTAAATGGCTTTTAGCTGTGACTGGCTCTGCAAGATGATTGACGCGGATATTTCCCGGCTCCTTATGGTGGCTATGAGCTTTTCAAACTTCGGTATCTGCCCGATATTCGCAAATTCATCAAGTAAGCACCGTACATGGACGGGAAGCCGCCCGCCGTACACATCATCTGCCTTGTCGCACAAGAGGTTGAATAGCTGTGTGTAGAGGATACTCACGACAAAGTTAAAGGTATCGTCGGTGTCACTGATAATGACGAAAAGGGCGGTCTTTCTGTCGCCTATGGTGTCAAGCTCCATTTCGTCGGTTTCCATAAGCTCGCGCAGCTCCTTAATGTCGAATGGGGCTAACCTCGCGCCGCATGAGATAAGTATGCTTTTTGCTGTCTTGCCCGCCGCAAGTTTGTATTTTTTGTACTGCTTGACCGCGAAATGCTCCGGGTCTTTTTCTTCCAGACGTTCAAACATGAGGTCAACCGGGTTCTGGAAGTCCTCGTCGTCCTCGCGGGCTTCCGACGCATTTATCATTTCAAGCAGCGTCGTGAAGTTCTTTTCCTCGTCCGGGGCTTCGTACCAGATATAGCCGATTAGCGCGGTGTAGTAGAGCTTTTTCCGCTTTTCACCCAAAAATCCTCGCCGGATTTCTCCCCGTCGCCTTTGGTGTTGGCGATAATGGTATTGACTAACTTCAAAATATCCTTTTCGCTCCGCAGATAGGCAAAGGGATTGTATTTCATGGATTTCTTGAAGTTAATCGTATTCAGCACTTTTATCCGATAGCCGCCCCGCTGTAAGAGCTTCCCGCACTCGATTAAGACGGTGCCTTTCGGGTCTGTGACAACATAGCTGCTGTGCATTTGCATGAGCGACGGTTTGACAAAAACCTTGTCTTGCCGCTGCCGGAACCGCCGATTACAAGGATATTTTTGTTCCTTGCATACTTTGGCTGCTTCGGGCGGCTGTTCATGGTGAGCCGTTCCGTCTGTGTGAGGGGGATATTGTTCTCAAATACCGGGTCTGTGTACGGCTTTATGTCCTCGGCTGTCCCCCAACGTGCAGAGCCGTATTCCATGCCTTTCCGGTACTTCTTCGCGTTCTTGCCCTTGACGTAGATAATCAGCCGGACAATGACCGCCCCTGCAATGCCGATAAGCAAATCGACGGGGTGAAAACTCGGCGCGATACTGGAAAAGGCGGCGGTAAAACCGTCCCCAAGATGTAGCAGCTTTGCGCTTGCGTCCGCGCCGAGGGAAAGCCGGACAGCCGCGCCCACTTTATCAAAGAGCCAGACAAAGAGCAGATAGGGGAGATTGAGGATAAGCAGCTTCTTGATTTCCGGCTTCATAATTCCCGCCCCCTGTCTTTGTTTTTTACTTTCTCTCGCTGTGCGTTTCTGCCCTGTGCGGCTTCTTTAAGGCTTGTCAGCAGCTTTCGGATAGAGGGCTTCCTGTCCTGTGTCAGCTTCTTTGCGGAAAACTCCTTAAAGGCTGCGGTCAGCACGTCCGCGTCCCGCCCCTTGAAGAAAACAAGATAGCGGGGCGGGCTTTCCGTCGTGTCCTTTTTCAGCGCGAAGTCGATACCGTACTTTTTCGCCGTACTCTCAAAGGCTTTGATATTGTCTTTTGTAATCTCAATGTTGGAAACGCCCGCGTTCTGCTTCATAAGCTGCTTTAAGCTCTGCTTGCCCTGTGGCTGTTTCGTAAGCTGCTTTTTGCCCTTTGACAGAATGGCTTTCATTGCCTTTTGGAGCGTCTGCGCGGTCAGCTTCCCGGTCTTGATGTAAAGGGCTATGGTCTTTTCGTTTACTTCGTCCTGCAATTTCTCGCGTCCTCCTTTCGCGTTTCTTTATGGGGCGGCGGTCAGATACGCACCCGCAGCCCATTCAAATCCTCGGCTCTGATACCCACAAGATACCAGTTGTCGCCATACTCAATCCGGGTAGGCTTCCACTTGCCCCGCACGAACACGTCAAAGCACTCCCCGCAATGCAGCCCGCCATAGTAAGTATTGAGGTCAAAGCGAATGTCGTAACGGTCAGTGCGCTCGTCAAATACCAATGCTCCTGTTCTCTGTGCCATAATAAAATCCTCCTTTTGTTGTTTACAGGCTTTCGCCCGGTTTGAATGAATAGGGGTCGTGCGGCTCCTGTGGCGCAAGTGCGCCGCTTGCCATGTCATGGGCGACAAGGGAAGTGTAATAGTTGCCGATTGTGGACGGGGCATTGAAAAGGGCTGCTTTCAGATATTGCTTGATGTTGCGGATTTTGGTTGTGTTCTCCCGCATACAGTCAAGCACAAAGCGGATATGCTCGCCGTCCAGTTTCATAAACTTTGACTTCACAAGCTCTGCCGGGTAGTCGTCCCCCGCAATCCGCACCCGCTTTCTGGCGGTGCATACCGTTTCAAGCATGAGGTCTACAATCTCGTCAAGCCTGTCCCCGTCAAATTTCATGTCCTGTTTGAGAATGTCGTAGTCGATATTGTCCTTGATGATTTCCCGGTATATCTCTACTGCGCTCTGTGCTGCCGCTTCCGTTCCTTTCCGTTCCGGCGGCGTAGCCGCTCCCCCGCAAGGTGAGGGGTTAGGGGAAAGGATAGGAATGGAATGGGTACTTGATAAATCCGTATTTGATTTTTCTTTTTTTGGTAAGTCAGTTCTTTGTATATCTTTATTTAATTGCGTTGGATTTTTCCAACGTAGGTTTTTTTCCAATGTTGGTTTTTCCTGTGTTGGATTATCCAATGTTGGATTTTCCAATGTAGGTAAATCCGGCGTAGGCGGCTGCGGCTGCTCGAATATCACATAGTCCGCGCCCCGCAAGCGTCCTTTCTCGTCGCGCTCCCTTGAACGGACGATATACCCGGCGCGTTCAAGCTCCCGTATGGCTTCGCGGATAGCGTCTATCTTCTCCCGGTTGATAAGGGATAAGCCTTTCAAGGTGTAGTCCCAATCTTCGGGGAGTGACAGCATTTGCGACAACAGCCCCTTTGCCTTTTAGAGAAAGCTCCTTGTTGCGTAGGTGGTGGTTGCTCATTACGGTGTAGCCCTTTGTTTCGTTCCACCCGGAAAACTGCCATAGTAAATCACTCCTTTTGCTGTGGATTTGTTACGCAGTAGAAGCGCGGTTTCGGGGGATAAGGTATAAATCCCTTGCCGCGTCAGATACGCGCCCGGAAAGCCGCTTGTAGCAAGGCTTTTTCTGCCCCTACTGCGTAACAAAGGGCATGAAAAAAGCGGCGTTCCTGTTCTCCCTGTAGAGAGTGGGAAACGCCGCTTTTGCGTCGTATTCAGTTTTTAGTACAATACCCGGCTTGTCCGTCGCTCGAAAAACCTTGATTTTCCAGTGTTTTCAAAAGTATCGTTATCTAACGTCAGCTTTTGATAGAGATGGATTTCAAAAATGATAAAAGCAGTAGAAGAAAACAAAGTATCTACTGTGATAGTAAAAGATATGAGTAGGTTTGGCAGAGATTACCTCAAAGTAGGCTTTTACACCGAAATACTTTTCAAAGAAAAGGGAGTAAGATTTATCGCCATCAATAACGGAATAGATAGCGAGAAACAAGCAGAAAGCGACTTCACCCCATTTCTAAATATTATGAACGAATGGTACGCAAGAGATACCTCGAGAAAAATACAATCTATATTCAGAGCAAGAATGGAAGAAGGCAAAAGAGTATCTCCAAGCGTTCCATATGGCTATTATTATAGAAACCCAAATAACAAACAGCAGTTACTTGTCGATAAAGAGAGTGCAAAGGTCGTAAAACGCGTTTACAGGCTTGTAATAGAGGGATACGGAGTAACACAGATAGCAGATATACTAACCAAAGATAAAGTTCTTATCCCATCAGCCTATGCAGAGATACATTACCCCGAAAACAACCACAGTTCCAAGAAAAGAGGAATAGAAGATCCGTATTTTTGGACACCGACCACAGTAGGCTATATCTTAGAAAAAAGAGAATATATGGGACATACCGTACTTGGTAAAACAATATGTCTTGATTACAAAACCAAGAAACGCAGAAAGGCAAAAGAAGATGAACTCATTATTTTCAAAAACACCCATGAAGCCATCATTGACGATGAAACATGGAACAATGCTCAACGCTTAAGAAAGACAGTAAGAAGAAGTCCAAAGTATGGAACAACCTCACACCCCTTTACAGGACTTTTAATCTGTTCCGATTGTGGAGGAAAGCTAAGTTACAGAGAGCCGGCAGAACATAAAGAAAAGAAGTATGATTGTGATTATTGTTTTGTATGTCAACATTATAGACACAGAAAAAGGCACTTGCAGTATGCACTACATTAAAGTAAAAACAGTGAATGAAATTCTATTAAAATCAATCAAAGAAATAACCGACTTTTGCAAAAAGAAGAAAAAGCAAGAATTTTTAAAAGTGATGAACAAGTTATCCGATGAAAAAGAGAAGAAAAGTATCAAGAAGATACAAACAAAATTAGAAAAAGTTGTTATCAAGAAACGCAGAACTAACCACCCTCATTACAAAGCTATATGAAGACCACGCACTTGGAAAAAAATTCCTGTAAAACACTTTGATAGATTATTTTAATACCTATGATACGGAGCAACAAGACTTAGAAAAGCAAATACAGTATTTTTGAAGAAGAAATAGAAAGCTACCATCAGAGAAAAGTTGACACCGATAAATTCTTAAAAATGATAGAAAAATATACAGATATTGAAGAATTGACAGTACCCAATGATAAATGAGTATATAGAAAAAGTAGTAGTCCATGAAGCAACAGGGGAAGAAAAAGGAAAAGACAGAAAACAACAAGTCGATGTTTACTTTAACTTTATAGGCAACTGTCAAGTGCTATGAAAAGCGGGACATAGAAAAAAATGACTTAAAAATGGTAAAATATTATTAGTTAATTTAGACTAACTTGCAATTAGCTTTCATCTTTAAGGAATAATGTGAAATGCTAAAAAGCGGAGAGAGTTTAAAATTTGTTGTTGAGAGATATACAAGAGAAATTAAGAAAATATATGATAGATAATAATTATTATCAAGTAGCAATCCCACTTATAAGAAAAATTTAGCAAGAGTTATAACATGTATTATGAAAAATGATAAAGGTAAATGAACGATTCATGAATATTAAAAATGTATAAACCGGGGAAGTACTTAAGATTCACGAACCGGACTTTATATTAGATATGAATGTGGGAGAAAATAAATGTTTAGGGTGATTTGGTCGGAAGAAAGGCATTTGATTGAAAAAAACGGTATTGTTATAATAAAGAGAAAAACAAAATTCTTGAGAATTAAGGTAAACAGGAATATGATGTTAGTATAAACTAACCTAGAAAAATGCCTGGGTCACAAAAAAAGAAAATGAACAATCAAAGGCACTGATTTGATGTATAAAAACGAACAAGCAAAAGAAAGGGATAGGTGAAATAATGTCCGGATTATCATTAAAATATCGTTTATTAAAACTGATTCTTAAACTAATAGGATTTAAAAATATTTTAATGCAAATGAACGGGATATGATTGCAAAAAGCTCGAAAGAGTATGGATAAAACAAAAAAATTCCTGTGCTTTCTCATAGTGAAATAAATTATGAAATTAAAGATTTTTTTATGGAGAGAAAGTTGTTTACATAACTCACAAGGAACCGACTAAGGAAGTATGCTTGTTTTTTTAATAGGAGGTGGAATGCTTGACATCCTCGTCCTAATTCTATTAAAAAGGCTTTGGAAATAGCTGTTGAAAGCGGTCGTGATATGGTAATTCCATATTATCCACTTTGCATAAACCATACAATTGATGAAGTCTTTGACTGGATCTATGCTTTGTATAAGTCCATGCTAAATACTTATAGTGCTTCGAATATTCTTATTACAGGAAGTTCTTCAGGCGCAACACTTGCATTAGGTCTTGTGTCGCATATAAATGTAATGCATGAGAATATTGAAGTGCCCAAACGAATATATGCATCATCTCCCGGACAGTGTTTTTACAGATGAAGAGTTGATCAGGAAAGGGCGCATACTTGATAAAAAGGATATTTTATTAAGTGTATCTTATATGGAAATTATTGATAAAATCATGACTCATGGGAAAACTATTCCGGAATACATGCTTTATCTTGAAAAGGGAGATTATCACGGATTGGAGGAGGTTTATCTTTCCTATGGAAGTGATGAAGTCTTATATGCCGCATATGAACCTATCAAAACTAAATTAGAAGAGTGTGGTGTAAGAGTTATTTCGGAAATAGGAGAAAATTTATATCATTGTTATCCATTTTTTCCGATTGTAAAAGAATCAAAGACTGGTTGGCAAAATATGCTTGAATATCACAAAAGGAAATGTTGAAAAACTTGTTTTTCTTGCGGGGAGAGTGTTTTATGGATGTAATACGAGCTATTTTGGACGGAATTGCAATAGCTGCTATCTTTAACGGTGCAGTAGCTGCTTGGGTGCTTATTAATCCGAGATATTTTTTTGATTCTTATCCAAAGGCGATTCAGAAATCTGCACCTGAACAAATGACCTAAAAAAGAGAAAAAGATAAATCTCATCCTAACAATCGTAATTTGTGGGATTTGTTTTATATATTCGGCTGTAAGTCTTTTGCATACAAATGTTTCGGGGTTTTGGAATCTTTTTTGGATGGGATATATTCAGTGGAGCATATTGAACTTAGGGATTTTTTGCTACTGGATTGTTTGCTGTTTCAAGGCAAATATAAGGATAAAATCGTAATTCCGGGGACAGAAGGACACCCTGATTATGAGTTCGGCAACTGGATGAAGCATTTAGCAATCATGGAACATTTTGTATTAACTCCGTTTCTGATCATACCGTTTGTAGCGGCGATTCAAGCTTTGATTGTTGGATTATTAGGAAGATAAATTTAGAGTTGCATAAACAATTTAATAATTTGATAAGAGATACCATAAGAACAGTAAATCAAATCGGTTTACTGTTTTTTCTTTGCTCAAAATTAGAAAGAAAGGAAAACAGAAAATGAAAAACATAGATGAAAAAATTTTAATGGCAGAAGAAGAAATCAAGCAGTTACAAAACAAAAGAAAAAAAGCTCATCAATCAACAGAAACAGGAAGAACGCAAAAAGAGATGAGACGCCTTTATGAAAAAAGGAGGAGTCTTTGAAAGTATCTTTACCGAAAGCAAGGATTTTACTAAAGATGAATTTTATCAGCTAATCACATTTCCGAATATAAAAGAAGAAGTCAATCAAAAAATCTTAAAAATCATAGAGAAGCGAGGACAAGGCGAAAATCAAAATACAGAAATGCAAGAGGAAGTAACGGGAACAGAGGAATAGTCCCTTGTTTACAAGGGCGCATTTATACACCCTAAAGGGTGTGTGCGTTCTCCGAAGGCTCTTGCAGAGAGCATATCAGCTAAAGCTGATACAGGGGAGCTACACTCCCCTACGGAAATAAATTTCCTACCCCTTGTGTACTTACCAAAAGAAATCGGATAAAAACAATACGATTTTTTTAGTAAGTCTTATCCATCGCCACCTTGCCCACATCAAAAAGAGAGGAGGTTTTTTCTTATGGCGATATATCATCTTTGCATAAAGATTATCTCAAGAGGTAAAGGCAAAAGTGCAGTAGCAGCTTCCGCCTATCGAAGTGGCGAAAAGATAAAAAACGAATATGACGGCATAGTCCACGACTTTACAAGAAAAGGCGGAATAGCTCATACAGAAATCCTATTGCCTCAAAATGCACCACAGGAATTTTCAGACAGAGGAACATTATGGAATAGCGTAGAGAAAATCGAAAAGAGTAAAAACTCACAGCTTGCAAGAGAAATTGAAGTTGCCTTACCCAAAGAATTAGACAGGGAAAAACAGATTGAGCTTGTAAGAGAGTATGTAAAAGAAAATTTTGTGAAAGTTGGTATGTGTGCCGACATTGCCCTACATGATAAAAATGACGGAAACCCACATGCACATATTCTATTAACTATGCGTTCGCTAAACGAAGATACAACATGGGGAGCAAAATCAAAAAAGGAATATATTCTTGATGAAAACGGAGAGAAAGTAAAACTTAAAAAATGGCAACTACAAAACAAGAAAAATCAATACAGTGGACTGGAACGAACAAGACAAAGCAGAGCATTGGCGAAAAGCATGGGCAGATATTACAAATAAATATCTTGAAGAAAATAGCATACAGGAAAAAAAGTGGATCACCGTTCCTATGAAAGACAGGGCATAGAACAAATACCGACCATTCATTTAGGCGTATCAGCCACCCAAATGGAAAAGAAAGGCATAACTACCGACAGGGGAAATATCAACCGAGAAATCAAACATCAGAATAAGATATTAAAAGAGATTGCAAGAAGAATAAAAGCCTTACTAAATTGGATAAGAGGAATAGGAAAAGAAGAAAAGGCAGAAACTGATAATCTCAAATCTACCCTCCCATCCAAAGAAAAATTTGCTATCCGTTTTTGAAAATCTTATCCGTAAAAAAATGCAGATAACCATCATATAAATTTAGAAAAATACATCGAAAGCTATCAATTCTTAAAAAGAGAAAAACATTATTTCCTTATCTGAACTGAAAGAAAGTATAGTTACTTTAAGAGATAAGAATTACAAGACCACAAGAGCCATTAAAGATACTGAAAAGAAAATAGATGGTAAAGTACAGCTTATTGACCAAGCCGAGAAATATTTGAAGCATAAAGATACCTACAAAGCCTATACTAAGCTAAAGAAAAACAAACAAGATACTTTCTACAATGAACATACCACAGAACTTATTTTGTTTGAAAGTGCCAAGAAATATCTGAAAGAACATTTAGGAGAAAGCAAGACCTTAAATATATCCAAATGGAAATCGGAAGTTGCCAATATGAAGAAAGAGAAAAATAGCCTATACAATCAAATATTAGAGATACGAGAGGAAGTAGAACAGGCTGAAAAAGTTAAGACTTGTATTGAACAGTTACAGGAACATTCAAAGCAACTAACACAGGTAAAATGGAACGAGTTAGACCTATAAAATCAAGCGAAAAAATGGAATAATGTTAAACAAGTATTTGATTTTGGAGGTGCTTAAATTCATGGATGAAAGAGAGAAAATCATTCGTTTATGGTTTGATATGTGGCTTACACAACAAGACTTAGGAATAGATGATATTTTTTTGGATGATGTGATTTATATTGAGAGTTGGTGTCCTAAGTATGAAAATCGGCAAACAGTAAAGCACTGGTTTAATGAGTGGAATACAAGAGGAAAAGTTCTTGCGTGGGATATAAAGCAATTTTTTCATAAGGATAATCAAACTATTGTAGAATGGCACTTCAAAAATAAAATGAATGAGGGAAAGTTGAAGAATTTGACGGTATCTCTTTGATTGTTTGGACAGCCGATAATAAGATAAAAGCGTTGAAAGAGTTTGGTTGTAATTGTAACAACTACAATCCTTACAAAGAGAGTGAAACACCATTATTTAGAGATGAAAAAGTAAATTGGTTTTGAGGAGATAAAATATTGATGGAAAGTAGACCTGAGTTTGACAAAATTACATCGTTTGATGAATTTACTAAATACTATTGGTATCGTGAAGAACTTTCACAGATATGCAAGTCATTAGGATTAGAATATAGAGGCACAAAAACAGGAACTCAATTATATTATTGAGCAATACTTTAAGGGCAATTTGATTAAAAATCATCAATAAAAAAATGAAAAAGAAGCAAGTGGAAAATATTACTTTAGATACACCATTACTTGAATGTGGTTTTTTTCTTTTAATGCAAAGTTCAGAGAATATTTCGCTGTTTTTAACAGGTATCTCACCATTTAAATTTACTGCTGATATGGCAACAGTTTGGAGAAAAAGTAAAAAGAGAAAATGATTTGAGTTTTACAATTCAAGATATGCTAAAAAGTTTATTATGGGAAATCAGATTATGCAAAAGTATGATAATTCGGTTTGTCAATGGAATCAATTTTTAAAAGGATTTCTATGCAGACGAAAATAGTTGCAACTACTCAAACAAATTAAAAGTAGCTTCTATTCTTTGGAAAGAAGTCAGAAATTCAAGAAATGAAAAAAATTTATTCAAAGAATCTTTTGACTGAATATGCCGATAAAATAAAAAGAGTATTGCAAGTAGGATATTTTTTTAGCTTGCTAAACTAACAATTCAATAAAAGCTAACACGAAAGCAGTAAATCAAAAAGGTTTGCTGTTTTTTTCTTTGCTTAAAAACGGAAAAGGAGGACACATGGAAGAAGAAAAAAAGAGTAATAAAAGAACCACAACATAAACAGTTAATAATGGATATTGGAAAAACAAAATACACCATAAACCCTACATTTCAAGCAAGGTACAGGGGAAACATACAAGGATAAAAATACTAAAAGCTAATCAAGAGAGAAACAGAGAAGATATAAATTTATCAAAAATTTGTTTATGTCCTTGACAAATCTTCTCAAAAAGGAATCGCAATGGTACAGATGAATGGGATATAGCATAAAACTGTAAATACTTTTAAATGTATTTAAGAGAATATGTTTTCATTAAGAAAGGAATAAAGAGTTGCAAGAAAGTATATTGTAAAAAAAGACTACAAAAGAATTAAAAAGAAGCAGTATATTTATCCCCCATAATAGGGATTAGTTGCCACCATAGTATTAGATTACATAGGATGAAACAGCCTATTGAAATTTTTTCTCTATATACCAATTCTCATCTTTTCCGTCTTGATATTCATTATACATTTTTAACAGAAATACTGATAAAATCAGTAAAATTACTATGCAAAATAATAATATAAGCACATCCTTTTTGAGCGAATCAAATAAACCGGCGTACTGGCTTAGTGTATAGCAACTAGATAGAAGAGGGTAGAAAAAAATAATAGTAAACAGGAGAGGATAAAAGAAGCTTTAGTGTCTTTTTCTTTGCTGTTTCCCTCTTTATATTTTTTTCAAAGACTTTCTGTAATAATCAGCAACTATGAGGGGAGTTAGTAATATAGCAAGATTGACCAAAGCCGGAATTAAAAAATCTATTATGGTCGACCATAATTGTTGGCTATAGAATAATTCACTGTTTATGCCATAAAAAGAATTTGCTGATTTGCTTGTACTATACTGCACGATAGTGCTGAATATTAGTGATGCAGATGGAAATTAATTTAGCAATATTTAATATATCAGTTATTGTTAGATTGAAGAACTTGGCTTCATTGTTTTTCTCGGTAGGGCTGCTATTGATAGACATACTTCCTCCTACATTGATTCGCTCCTTCTCTTCTTTGTTCTCCAAACTCTCGGAATATTCTACTATATATTTATAAAGTTGTATATTCCTTGAAATTTACTATCTGAAACCACCCGGAGAATAGGGAATAAATTTTAGTGATTCTCCACATTCAAAAAAATGACCAATATACCAAAAATAATCGAATGAAATTCATTACTCTAATCGTACGATTAGAGTAGAATGAATAGGGAAAACTACGTTTATGCGAGCTGGATACTAAAGTGCAAAATAGTAACGATAAGCGCATGAGGATAAAAAGGAGATTGTAAAAGAGAGGAGAAAATGACCATCACAGCAACAGAATTAAAAGCCAATTTGAGTAAGTACTTACTTCTTGCAGAAAAGGAAGATATTTATATTTCAAGAAATGGAAAAGTAGTGGCAAAGCCGGATTCCCCGTTTCAAGATAAGGAGAAGCTGGTAGAAGATTTGTTTGCCAGCGTACCGTCTACTATGACTTTGGAGGAAGCGAAATCAGAAAGAAGAAAGGAAATAGGAAAATCTTAGAAGATGAAGTTGGATAGCGTTGTTACAAGGAATAGTAAAGATTGAAAAGGAGGCATTACGATGTGGTTATTTTTTGCGATTTTGTCCTCTATCTTCGCAGCGTTAACGTCCATCTTTGCAAAGGTAGGGATTGAAGGGGTCAATTCCTACCTTGCGACAGACTATTTGAACGGTAGTGGTTCTTCTTTTGTCCTGGGGAATGGTCTTTTTGATCCATGCCGGTAAAGGGATAGGGCAAATCAGCCAGAAAGCGTGGTTCTTCCTTATCTTATCGGGACTTTCTACAGGCGCTTCCTGGCTCTGCTATTATAAGGCACTGCAAATGGGGGAGGTGTCGAAGGTAGCGGCAGTGGACAAATGCAGCACCGTGATTACCATACTGCTTGCCTTCGCGCTTCTTCATGAAACGAGTAGTATCAAAGCGGTTCTGGGCTGTATCCTTATTACCGGAGGAACGCTTCTCATGGTGCTGTGAGTTAATTTTAGAGATTCAAAATAATTCGTAAGACAGGATTAAGATTTTTCGGGGAGGAAAATGGTACTATTTCCCTAGTAGAAAAAGATGAATTTTTAAAAGATAGGAAATAGACTATGCGAAAAATAAAACAGCTAAAAATCATTTTACCGTTGGCACTTTGCTTTGTACTTTCGGCTTGCGGAGGCATAAAAGGAAAGGGGACGGATGTAAAGAATTCGAGTCAGACGGAAAACGCACAAACGGAGTCGGTGAAGTATTCCAATCTTGTAGATGAAGAAACGAGAAAGCGCGTTGCGAAAGCATTGAAACAGGCGGGGTTGAAAGAGGAGAAGATTAGCGCATTCTTTTCCGCTGTGGATGAATACAATAGTGCAGTCGGAAAAGACCATCTGGTGCAGAAGATGACCACCGTGAAGGGGACTGTATCCGATGCGGATAATGACAAGCTGATTGACCTTTGGCTGAAAAACGGAGGCTTCGTGGGACGAAATTGCCGGATTACTTCCTTTTCTCTGATGGGGGATTTCATCGATATCAAGGGCACGACGCCCGGCGATACGACCATGCTTTTTCGGATTTTGATGCCATCAAAGCGAAGCAGATATTCGAAGGAGAGGCGAAGAAAAAGTACGATGCTCTATTTTCCTATATTGACGTCCAAAATACCCATGATACGAAAGAACTTGCGAAGGAAATCACGGCTTCCTGGGATAAGAGAGGCGTCTCTTTTCAGAATGACAAGATGCACATGATCTCCGTCTTCATGACCATGGACGACGGGAAGAATAAAGTGCAGGAGTTTATCGGGCATACGGGAATTCTGGTTTCGGAGGGAAAGAACTACCTCTTTATTGAAAAACTGGCTTTTGAACTTCCCTATCAGGTGGAAGAGTTCCATAATTTACAGGAAGTCAATGATTATCTGATGCGCTGCTACGATAAGGATGCGGACGGCTTGACTGCGAAGCCCATTATTTTCGAGGATAATCATGTGATGAACGAGTACAGAGTGGTGAAGCAGTAGAGCGGCAAAGAGCAATGGCTTACGCCATTGCTCTTATTAAGTTCACGATGGTAATCAGTGCGGCATACCCTACTCCGGCAATAGGCCAGATCACCCAGCTTCTGTCCCACGCGTTGAAAAGAAAGCTGATCGCAATATAGAGCAGCGTGGTGACGGACCAGTAAGCCCCTCCGATACCGCTGTTTTTCTTGTTGGAGGCTTTGTTTTCTCTTGTATAGCTGTCTTCCTCGGAAAGCACTCTGAATCCCTTCCAGACGACACTGACCTTGGTTATCAGAAAAGCGCCTATGCCTACAAAGGGAAGTAAGATCGATAGAGATAAGCTATAGAACATTTCTTGGTCCGGGAAGAAAATCATGCTGAAGAAAAGCGGCGTAGCGGATAAGATACAGATGAGAACGCCTAAAATCATTTGCATACTGTAGGTGCTCTGAAACCTGGCCTTTTTCTCCTTCACCATCCCGTCCACACCGTAAGCGGTGTTCAGTGCCTCGTGCTTTAAATAGCGAAAACGCTCTCCGTCAAACTCATTTTTCAGGCAAAGGGCAGTCGCAAGACCGACCGGCACTAAGACGGTAACGATACCGATACCGCCTGCCTGATCTTCACTAAGGGGGATCTTTCCATATTCCGCGAGAGTTACAATGGTAATTAAAGGGGCAGCGGACACGATGAAGAGGAATGTGGCGCAAGCGGAGAGAAGCGCCTTTCTGTTCTGATAGGCAAGGAAAGCACTCGCTTCCTCCATCGAAACGGTCACTTCCTTTTCGGAAGAGTCTTTGTCTACCGGAGTAAAGGCTTTCGCGGTATCTTCTCCCATCTCATCTTTTAGAAGATAATCCGTGCTTACGGAAAAGACTTCCGAGAGTTTCAGGATTTTATTCATATCGGGAATAGACTGTGCGCCTTCCCATTTGGAAATAGACTGTCTGCTGACCCCCAGTTTTTCCGCGAGATCCTCCTGAGACCATCCGTTTTTCTTTCTGAGTGCAATGATTTTGTCTGCTAGTATCATGCTCATCTCCTTTCTGTTTATGGTCGAATCATAGCAGAATATGGAGTTGCAGAAAAAGAAATCCGCCTTTTTCAATTTGTCAACCGATGGTTGCAAAAAGCCCTATTATTGCGGTTGCAAGAGCTCTATTTCCGTTTTTTATTTTTTTATTCTAAAAGAAAAGAACCATCACGTTTCTGTTTTTTCCACTGTCGGTCGGTCTTCGAGGCTTTTTCTATTTTTTTATTCTTTAAATAGGTTACCGCGTCCTGATAGCTCATGGCAATGGAATCCTTTTTCCACACTTTCTCCGTAATTCGTGATGAGATAGAGCGGATCTCTCCTGAATGCGGTTCAGGAAAGAAAAATAGCTTTTCTTGTCTATCGGTTTATCATAGAGCGTGAATTTCTCGTCTTCTCTTGCCGGCTTATCTCCATTTTCCTCTCCGCCTATTTCGGGGTCATAGGTATAGCTCGCCTGCAAATCGAAAGTCAGCGGGAGATTTCCGGAGGAAGGCAGCAGGAAGAGATTTTCCGTATTTTTCCGCATCGTAGTCCGTCTGCACGAGGTAGAGCCGCTTGTCTTTTTCGGTGAGGAAAATCTTATAAAGCGCGCCGCCGCCGACCTGATAATCCAGATTTTCTTTTGTGGCGATTTCCACCATTTTCCCTTTTTCATACGTGTAAATGTGAAGGTCTGCGTGAATGGCTTTCCCGTCCTGTTCATAATGACTGCCTTCCATCAGAAGCAGCTCGGGAGTGCTGTCTCCATACACATCCTGAATGGCGATTCCTTTGGTTTCCAGACTGATGGGCGCACCGTCTTTGTCCTCCCCGTACCGTTGCCAGGTGTAAGCGCGGATGTCCTTTTCCCTTTTTTCCAGAAAAGCAAGATAGGCGGAATAAACCGCATTTTCCTGCGAAGTATCCTTTACAGTGGGCGTTTCTTTTTGCGCTGCGCTGGCGGTAGCTGTTTCTTTCTGCACTGCGGTACTGCCGGTTTCTGTTTTCTTTTTCGCTTACGGAAGGCGCCTGCGATGCCGTTTCTTTTTCTCTGCTTTCTTTCCGCAGGAGAGGAGAGACAGAGAGAGCAGGAGCAGGGAGAGAGGGGCAAGCGCTTTTCTTGGATTCATCTTTTTCATCGTACGAGTCTCCTTTTTTTCCTTACTCTAGCATAAGAAGAACGGGAATACTGTACTTCTTCATTTCCTTATTCTTACGATTCCACTATACATAAAATGAAATAATATTCATATTTTTGTATAATTTTTAATATAGAAATATGCAATAAAACACAGCACTTATAACAATAAACAAATATACATCATTACAAAAATGCCTATAATTAATAACGATAACTATAATCAATTGGAGGTACAATGATGTCTATTTATTGTGATGCTAGAAAATTTGCGGAAAAATTCATTGATCCATGCAGTAAGAAGGTGGACGACGAGGGAGTGTTCCCGGTAGAAGCTTTTGCCGAGATTAAAAAGTCTGACTTCTTAACCTTATTGATTCCGAAGGAGCAGGGAGGCTCCGGATTTGGTATAGAAGAGCATGTAGAGGTTTGCCGTGCCTTTGCGAAGAGCGATGCAACCACCGGTCTTTGCTACATGATGCATAACGTTGCACTGACCGTAGTCCTTGCACGCGGCAGTGAAGAAATGAAGAAGAGAATCATCAAAGAAGTTGTAGAAGACAGAAAGATGCTGGCTCTCGCATACAGCGAGCTCGGCACCGGAACACACTTCTATATTTCCGATTTGAAGGCGGAAAATGCCGGAGAGAAGAAGCTCCTTACCGGTGTGAAGAGTATGGTTACTTCAGCCGGACAGGCGTCTTATTACCTGGTTCTTGCTCCGTCTGACAAAGAGGGAGCCATCGATAACTGGCTGGTACCGCTGGAGACTCCGGGGCTTCGCTTTGAGCAGAATACCTGGCATGGGATGGGAATGCGTGGAAATGTATCCTGCCAGATGCATTTGACGAAGGCGGAGATTTCGAAGAATAACCGTATCGGCGAGGAAGGTGCCGGACAGGAGCACGTCTTTAATGTAGTAGCGCCGTACTTCATCGCCGGTCTTGCCGGAGTTTATACCGGTCTCAGTGAGCACATGCTGGAAGAGAGTATTGCACACGCAGAGCAGAGAAAGTACACTTCCGGAACTTCTCTGTCCGAGATTGAAACCGTACAGATTCACCTTGCAAAGATGTACAATCTGGTCAATGCCTCGATTTGCACGACAAAGGAAGCAACAAGAGCTGCTGCACAGGGAGAAGAGGATGCACTGGCAAAGATTCTCTCCGCTCGTGTGATTGCTTCGGAAAATGTCATCGAAGCCGGAAGACTCGGTATGCGTGTCGGCGGTGGAAAGGCATACAACAAAGTCGGCCCGATGGAGAGACTTGTGCGTGATTCTTATGCCGGTCAGATTATGGCGCCGAGCGTGGATGTCCTTACGGTATGGCTTGGAAAGGCTATCACGGGACAGCCATTAGTATAAGGAGAACGAACTATTCCGCCGGCGGTTTTCGCCGGCTAAGGAAAAGAGAAGAAATGAGGCATAGATACAATGGAAAAGATTAAGTTGGGCGCTGTCATCTACGCGCCAAAAGTTACGGTTATATGGGGTATTATTCAGGATTTTTTTGCATCGGAGCATTGTCCGATTGAGCCTGTGTTCTACAAAGATTATAAGAGTCAGGTAGACGCGCTCATGAAGGGAGAGATCGATATCGCATGGAACTCACCGCTTGCTTGGCTGGATGCCTTCCTGCTGAGCAAGGGGGAGTGCTTAAACGGCTCTATGCGGGATACCGATCAGAATCGGAAGAGCTATCTGGTTGTAAGAAAGGACAAAGGCTTTAAGACTATTGCCGATCTGAAAGGAAAAACCATCGGTTTCGGCGCTTATGACTCTCCGCAGGCCAGGTTGATTCCGATTTATCATTTGCATAAAAATGGTCTGGAGTATGAGAAAGATTATATCGAAAAACGCTATGATATCGGTCTCGGCTTAAATGGAGACCATGTCGGGGGAGAACTGGATGCCGCAAAGGCAATGCTTTCCGGCGAAGTGGACGGCAGCTGGATGCTGGACTTAAATTACAAAGCCTGGATTACAGACGGTACACTTGATGAAGCACAGGTACAGATTCTTTCCGAGACGGCGTATTTTGACCACTGCATTTTTACGGGAAGACCGGATTTCTCGAAGGAGCAGTTTGCCCATTTTACGGAAGTACTGCACAAAATGGACTACAAGAACCCTTCCCATAAGGAAATGATGGATATGGAAGGCCTGAAGGCTTGGGTTCCGGGCAGAACCGAGAACTTTGAGCAGATCAAGAAGGCGAATGAGTATCTGCATTTCTTCGCAAAGGAGCGGGCATGAGGAAAAGCTTTCCCGCTTTTACCACATCTCTAATCGGCAGTATGCCGCGAAGTCGGGAACTTTTACAGGCGAAGAGGCTTCTGCAAAACGGAAAACTCGCCCCGGAAGAGTATCAAACGCTCCTGAATCAAGAAACTGAACTCGCAGTGCAAGTGCAGGAGCGAAACGGCATCGACCTCATCACGAGTGGAGAGCTGAATCGGGATAATTATGTTTCCTTCGTTTCGGAAAAACTGGAGGGAGCGACCATGATGAGTATGGCGGATATGCTCCCTTATATGGAAGATAAGCAGGGATTTGAGGAGATTCTGGATACACTGGATGTACCTGCAGTCAGCATTAAAAATGCAATCTGTACCGGGAAAATCCGAAGGAAAGAGAGTCTGGTAGGGGAAGAGATGCAGCGCCTTCGTCGCTTTTCGGAAAAAGAGCGTAAGGCAACGCTTCCCGGACCCTATCTTCTGACCCGGTCTATGTGGCTCCCTGCCCTTTCCTCGAAGGTCTATGATAGCAAAAGAGGAACTGGGAAAGGATGTTCTTCAGGTTCTGAAAGAAGAAATCCTGGATCTCATGCAAATGGGAGTCTCGGTCATTCAGTTTGATGAGCCGGTGCTTACGGAAGTGGTATTCACGAAAGGAAAGACACGCTCCTTTATGTGTGCAGCGCTTTCGGAGAAGAAAGACCCGACGGAAGAGCTTCAATTTGCGACTGCACTACTCCAGGAAATCATGGACTTTATGCGGGAGAAGGAGCTCATCAGTGTGCTCCATGTTTGTAGGGGAAACTGGAGTAAGAATGAAGGGATTCTTCTCAGTGGTTCCTATACGCCGCTCGTTCCTCTGTTTTCCGCCGTACTCCCTTCCGTCCTTGCCCTGGAGTACTCTACCAAACGGGCAGGCGATTTGACCTCTCTTCTGGAAAATGAACGAATCCGCGAGCATTGTATCCTGGGGCTTGGCGTCATCAATCCCAGAATCGATACCGTGGAGACGAGAGAGAGTATTGTGCGGCGGGCGGAAGAGGCTTTGCAATATTTACCGAAAGAGCGGCTCTGGCTGAATCCGGATTGCGGCTTTGCCACCTTTGCCAACCGTCCGGTAAACGTGCTTCCCTGCATTGAGAAAAAACTGCAAGAGTTACATCTCGCGCAAGAGTATTTGCGAAAAGAAAGAGGATAGGAGAGGATTACCTTGGATAGCATTTCGGATACCTTATACCATTACAGTATGAAATATCGCGGAATCGTGAAAGCGGACGGAGCAGTCACGGTCTACACCGAAAGAGGGAGTTTTCCCTGTAGTGCGGAGATGGAATTTGACAGCAAGAAAGATACGGATACCGCAGTGAATTATTTTTCTGCGGGTCTCCTTTCCGGCATACTCCACGGAATCCTTTCTTATATGAAGAAGGACGGCAATCCGTTGGAAGAGGTGGAAGCGAAGGCGGAGGTTGTGCTGGATAATCCGCTCTCTTATTTATCGGTCAAAGGCTATGAGGAAACACCGAAGATTGCAAAAGTGAAAGTGAACCTGTACTTTTACAGTTTTCTGGAAGAGGAGGAAGTTCTGGCGAAGTGTGAAGAAGCTTTGAAGAAGAACATCCTCTACCAAACCCTTTCCCCTACCGTCGATATCGAAATTGTGTACCACCTTTCTTTATAGGTGGTACTTTTTTTATTCTTAACGAGTATCGCTCGTAGGGCGCGCGGTCTCCCTTCTGCCTATTCTGCGTAGAGTTTCCTTGGTCACGGAGACATGAAGCACAGCTTTGAGCCTTGTGCCAGTCCTGCGTAAATGATACACTAAAGCAACTTTACAGGAATTTGATTCAAGTAACTTTGATTTTTGCGAGTAGATTTTGCGATAGAAAGGAGCGAAAGAATATGAATACTTTTATTTGCTACGACCGTTGTTCCACTTGTAAGAAGGCGGAGGATTTTTTAAAGAAAAAGGGAATTTCTTTTCAGAAGCGTCCGATTAAAGAGGAGAATCCTACAGCGGAAGAGATTCATCAGTTCAGAGCGCGTTCGGGTCTTCCTTTAAAACGCTTCTTTAATACCAGCGGAATGCTCTATAAGGAAATGGGATTGAAAGAAAAGCTGGAATCCATGTCGGAAGAAGAGCAGGAGAAACTCCTTGCCACCGATGGAATGCTTGTGAAACGCCCTATTTTCCTCTATGGAGATAAGGTACTGGTCGGATTTAAAGAAAAAGAATGGGAAGAAGCGCTTTAAAAACGCTCTTCCCAATGATTATGCCTATTTTCCGATGGTGTTGTTTCCGCATTACCATGCCTGTTTTCGGACAGCGTTATTTCCTGCTCCGTGTCCTTTGTGTTTTCCGCCGGAAGTCGGAAGAGTTGCTGTGTTCGCTCCTTGATCAAAGCTTGCGCGGGTAACGCTTGGGCGGCTAGTCGTGCCTAAAGCGGGCAGAAAATAGACGAGTTCTTGATATCTACGGGAGGAAGTATGGCACAAACAACAAAACTTTGGAATCGCAATTTCAGCTTGGTGATTCTGGCATCTACGATGGGGACTATCGGGGGAATTGCAGGAGGTTTTGCGCTGGCGTTCCTGGTTTTCGATGAAACCGGGAGCACTTTGGCATCCGCTCTGATTCTCGCAATACAGCTTCTTCCTTTCCTGTTTATCCCTATCGTCATTGCGCCTATTATGGATCGACTTCCGAGAAAGACCTTTCTGGTCATGGGGGATGTTGCCAATTCCTTTTTGATTTTTGGCATGGGACTATGGCTCTTGTTTTTTGACTTTTCCTATATCGGGTATCTCGCGCTGTCTTTGCTCTTAGCCTGTCTCAGATCGGTGGACGAGTTGGCGTTCACCAGTATTTATCCGGAATTAATCCCGAAAGGCGCGGAGCAACAGGGCTACGCGGTATCTTCCATGCTTTATCCGGTTTTAACGGTGATTATGACCCCGTTTGCCGCAGTGCTTTTGGACACGTTCGGTGTGGCATGGATTCTGATTGCGCAGGGCGGACTATCGTTTCTTGCCGCTATCACGGAGAGTTTTATTCGTCTAGATGAAACGGAACGACATCATTCCGAACCCTATTCTCTTCAGGCATGGGCCTCGGACATACGGGAGGCGGTACAGTATTTAAAGAAAGAACGCGGCCTTTTGGGTCTTTATGAGTATATGGCGGTGAGCAATGGTGTTGACTGTGCCTATTCTCCCCTTCTCATCGCTTTTTTCCGTACTTTTCCGGGATTCACGGCGGCAATGTATGCCGCATTTTCCGTGGTGGAGTTTATAGGAAGGTCCATCGGCAGTGCATTACAATATCGAATTAAAATTCCGGATAAGAAGAAGTTCGGTTTCGTGTTTTTTGTTTATCAAACATATTCCGCGATGGATATGTGTTTGCTCTGGCTTCCGTATCCTTTGATGCTTTTAAACAGAGGAATTTGCGGCTTTCTCGGGAGTAACAGCGCCATCATAAGAGATGCAGCCGTGCAGACTTATATTCCGGAGAGACTTAGGTCTCGTGTCAATGCTTTCCAGGGGGTTCTGGTTACAGCCGGTTGCAGTGCGTTTTCTTTGGTGATGGGCTTTCTCGGAGAGATGCTGGATTATCGATGGTGCATTACGATTGGCGGAACAATTACCCTGCTATCCGGTTTCGTTCTGATTTTGGGAAGGCAGAAAGCGCTTCGCAGAATCTATGAACCGGAGGAAGAAAGGAGCATATCTTAACCATGAAAATTCCTTTTGAACTGCTTAACGGGATTATTCTGATTGACGTTTCTGTAAACGGTAAGAGCGGGAAAATGGCGTTTGATACCGGTGCCATGCAAACATGTCTGAACAGCAGTCATTTTAAAAATTTTGAGGGAGAGCGGAAAGAAGTATCCAAGTTTGACGGAGCGGTAAAGACGGAAACTACCGTAAAGGGAAAGTGCGATATGCAGTGTCGGGATTGGAACTTGACCGATATACCGGTCATTCTTCTGGATATGGATTATGTGGAGAAGCCTCTTAAGGGAGTGCGCTCTGATCTTATTTTCCTGGGAACCATGGGAATAGACGTTATCAGGAGCCATAAAGTGCTTCTACATTATGCCGCTTCAGAGTTGATATTGGATGAAGAATTTCCCGTTCCTGCTGAATCCTACAAGATGAATACGGATATTCTCCCGGTAGTGGACGTCTACATTGGAGAAGAAAACTATAAGTTTGTTTTGGATACCGGCGCGAATACCTGTATGTTGGAGGATTCCTTTAAAGAGAAAGACTTTCCGGCTGTGAATGCGGCTTCCGCTGTAGTTCAAATTCCGAAAATGACTGCGCTTGGAAAAGAGTACAGTGATGTAATGGCGGTTATAACGGATATGTCTGCCATTCAATCCAAACTTCCCGTGTCAGGCGTCATCGGATATCAGATTCTAAAAGATGGCATCTCTTATTTTGATTTTGAAGAGGGAAAGATATTTATATGCGGGTAGAAGAAGGGCATCTTGAATACAACCCTGATAGGACTAGGTTATCATTTGATTTCAGTCCCAAAGCAACGAAAAAACAAACGAAGAAAAACAAGCGAAGAAAAAAACGGAAGAAAAATTATATAGCAATCAGGAAATATTTGCAGCAACATGGGTTATCCAAAAACTGTTGATATTGCTGCTGCAATTGAACTAAGTCCGGCTCGGACAAGAGTTTTTGTTAAAAAGAAATACCGGGGGTTTATTTTGAAGGCACAAATACAAATAGAAGTTATTATTTAATTGAAGAATAAGCAGAATAGACTGGATATAAAAAGGTATGGAATGAACCCGCATAGAAATCAATATGATAATTAGGACTTTATTAGTTGTGAAAGCAATTGGTGAAGTCCTTTTTGTATAAAGCTAAATGGAATGAAAATGTCTAAATGGACTTTGATTTTTTTGCTGTAAGGAAGTAATCTAAATATAGATTAGTTGTTACTAACCGATAATTTATGACTGGAGGTTCCGGAATGAATTCAATCAGGACTTTGGGAGATAACGTAAAGGTTCTGGCACAGGACGAGAGCCATGCCATTCTTGAAGTTAAAGATGATAGCGGGGAGGGAATCATGACGATATATACACCATTTATGGGAGTATATATCAATATTTGTGATATGCATATGCAACGTTGCAGGTCCGGCTTTTTTTTGGAGGAAAATGCAAATGTCATCTGTTTTGACTACTGCAAGGAGGGGCGGATTGAACTGGAGGCAGTGGAGGGCGGTTATAGCGTACTCCAGGAAAAACAGCTTAGGATTGATGACCGCAGGCATCATAGCGGGCATGTATTTATGCCACTTAACCATTTCCATGGGATAAGTATTTACTTGAATGTTGACCTTGCACCACAGGGTATTACTTCGTTTATGCCGCAATTTTCTGTCGATATTCAGAAGCTTAAAAGGAAGTTCTGTAAAGAAGGCGTTCCCGGTATTCTAAAAGACGATATGGTGGTGAATGGCATTATGGCGTGCTTATATGACCCTCCTGCCAATATTGGTCCTGATTACTACAGACTTAAAATACTTGAAATGCTTCTGTATCTGGATGCTGTGGAGGTAAGGGAAGGAAAGCAAAAAGAGACTTACTTTTTCCTAAGCCATGCAGACAGGCTTCGGGAGATTCACAAGCAGATTACGGGAAATCTGTCCGTACATTTTACAATTAGAGAATTATCTGAAGAATATGACATCCCACAGACAGAACTCAAAATAAGCTTTAAGGAGATGTATGGGGATTCCATCTATTCTTACTTAAAAAGGTGTCGCATGAATACTGCGGCTTCTCTGCTGATAAAAAATCCTGACCTTAGCGTATCTGAGATTGCGCACCTTGTAGGATACGAGACTACAGGCAAATTTGCAGCAGCATTTCGGCAAATTATCGGTACTACGCCTTTAGACTATCGCAAGTACCGTACAAAAGCTTGTAGACAATTTGATTAACATATAGGAGGATAAAGAAATAATGAACGAAAACCGAAAAACTGACAGGAAAAGATGTCATCGCAATCGGTATCTATTCCGCAATTTACTTTGTACTAAATTTTATGGCAATGATGACAGGATTCATTCCCTTACTCTGGATTGTGCTTCCCGGAACCGTGGCATTACTCACGGGACTTCCCTTTTTATTGATGGCGGTAAAGGTTGCTAAGCCCGGAGCTATCCTAATCATGGGGTTCATCACTGCATTTTTATATTTTATTACAGGTCAGTTTACTGTCCTCATTCTGATTACGATGTTCATCGCCTGTGTTGTTTCAGAAGCCTATAGGTATATAACGAAATATAATCTTAAATTCAGTAATCTTGCAGTCACTTTCATCTTGTTTAGTTACGGAATGGCAGGATCGCCGCTTGCTTTTATTTGTGTATCGTGAGAGTTTTTCTGGCGCAGATCGGCGAGACTATGAGTCAGGAATATGTTGCAGCAATTTCTTCTTATATCACCGCCCCTATGTTGATTCTTCTGTTGATTTCCCCGATTGTCGGCGGCGTCTTTGGCGCACTGATTGCCGGAGGGATATTCAAAAAACATTTTAAGAAAGCAGGTATCGTCTAAATGTGCTTTAGGAAGCCTGACCCTCGCGCCGGTCTTTTCATTCTTCTGCTTGCCAACATAGGGATGTTCTTAGAAAGAACCGGTAAGCAGGGAAATGTTTTAACGGGGGTAATTATCGTAGTTCTCATTTTGTATGGCTGCCCTAAAATTGCGGCAGGCGGAGCAGGATTTCTGCTGCTGTTATATTGTCTACAGGCCTTCGTGCTTCCTGCATCGCCTATAGCTTTTACTGCTCTGTTTTCCGTGTTTGTGAATATGACAAGACGGATGTTGCCCTGTCTTTTGACAGGGGCATTGTTAGTTAAAAGTGCAGCGTCCATGAGTTTGTTGCCGCCTTGCGAAAGATGCATCTCCCTAAAAAAATCTTATTACGGCCATGGCTGTCACGGTTCGTTACTTTCCGGCTATTCAAGAAGAGATTCGTCACATTAAGGACGCAATGAAGCTTCAGAGCATTCCGGTAGGGAGAAAAAAATAGAGTGTTATCTGGTGCCAATCATGCTTTCTGCCACAAAAACTGCGGAAGAACTTTCCGCAGCGGCAACAGTCAGGGGGATTGACAGCCCGAAAAAAAAGACCTGTGCGGTAGAAATTCGTTTCAGCCTGACAGATATTTTCTGCATGCTGTTTACTGCCATAGGAGTTGTTCTTATCTTGAACTTTGTGAAAGGATAAAATGATTGAGTTTATTGATGTGAACTATAGAGTAGCCGACTATGTGATTTTGACGGGAATAAACTTGAAGATAAACAAGGGTGAATGTCTTCTCCTTGCAGGAGAAAGCGGTAGTGGCAAGACGACTTTAACGAAACTTATCAATGGGTTGATTCCTCATTTCTATTCCAATGGGAAGCTTAACGGAGGTGTAAGTATTCAGGGAGAGAAAGTGGCGGAAACGGAGATATATAGACTGTCGGAAAAGATAGGAAGTGTATTTCAAAACCCTAAATCGCAATTTTTTTATACAGATTCCTCTGCTGAGATTGCATTCGGACTGGAAAACCGTGGTGTTCCGTCGGAAAAGATTCGACAGAGGACTGCGACAACAGCGAATGAGTTAGGAATTGAAAATCTGCTTGGCCGCAATATTTTCAAACTCTCAGGTGGAGAAAAGCAGATTATCGCATTTGCTTCGGTCTATGCGGGAGAGCCGGAAATTTATGTGCTTGACGAACCATCCTCCAATCTGGACAACCTGTCTGCTGCACGACTAACGAAACTGCTTCACTATATCAAGGCACAGGGGAAAACTTTGATTATTGCGGAGCATCGGTTGAATTATCTTAGATCCGTCATAGATCGAGTTGTATATCTAAAAGGCGGACGGATTATGCAGGAATTTAGTGCAGAACAGTTTCTTGCACTCTCTGAAAGCGAACGGATTGCAATGGGACTTCGTAGCTTAAAAGAAACGCGAATCACAATCCCTGCATGTAAAGCCGTAAAGGGGGAACTTTGTGTTGAAAGGATTATCAGCCCTTACATGGAACAGGAAATCAGCTTCGGAGCTTTTTCAGGAGATGTGATTGGGATTGTGGGAAAGAATGGAGCAGGAAAAACAACTCTGTGCAAGATAATCTGCGGATTACTAAAGGAGCAATCCGGCAGGGTCATCTACCAAGGGAAAAAGCTTACAAGGAGACAAAGACAGAGGCTCTGTGCCATGGTTATGCAGGATGTAAACCATCAGTTATTTACAGACAGTATTGTAGAGGAATGTGAGCTTGCGGCTCCGGAAGCATCGAAAGAAAAGATTGATAAACTTCTGCAAGGGTTTGATTTACTTCCCTATAAAGAGCTGCATCCTGCCGTCCTGTCAGGAGGTCAGCGTCAACGGCTGGCAGTATGCCAGGCAGTGCTGTCGGGGAAAAAGCTAGTGATATTCGATGAGCCGACAAGTGGCCTGGACTATAAGCACATGATGCAGACCGGGGAGATTATTCAGAAGCTGTCCCACGAGGGATATATAGTTCTGGTAATTACGCATGATTATGAATTCCTGAACCTAGTCTGTCACAGTGTGATTCAATTAGGTGAGCAAAGTGCTGTGAAAGGAGGGATGCAGAGTGAAGAAGCAAGAGAAGAAAAAGAGAAAAAATTGGTTTAGGACACTATTGTCTTACGCAGATGGAAGAGAGTATAGGATGTGGCTTTCAGTTATCCTCTCGATTGTCAGCATTGTGAGCGGACTTATTCCTTTTTACTGTGTTTATCGGATGATTGAGGCCTACATTACGGGGACGCTTGAAAACGCAGTCATTATCTTTTGGGGAGCAATTGCTGCTCTCGCCTATACAGTTAAAGTAGTTTGTTTTGGCTTTTCAACAGGGCTTTCACACTATGTTGCGTACTATGTTTTGGAGGGCTTACGGCTTAAAATCGCCGAGTCTTTTTTGAAAGCGCCTCTTGGAGAGGTGCAGGCGCACTCAATCGGAGAGATCAAAAATGTGATTGTAGACAGAATAGAGGAGATAGAACCTCCTTTAGCGCACATGATTCCGGAGGGAAGCGGGCATATTGTACTTCCGGCGATTAGTCTGATTGCGCTATTCTTTCTTGATTTCAGGGTGGCACTTGGTTCCCTGCTATCGCTTCCAATTGGCTTTATGTTCATGTTACTTACCTTTGCCATCAGTGGAAAGAGCATGAAAAAGTATATGGAATCCAATGTGCGTATGAACAGTGTGATTGTCGAATACATTGAGGGAATCGAGGTAATCAGGGCTTTTGGGAAGGCAGGCAGCAGTTACAAAAAATATGCCGACACGGTTCTTGAATACAAAGACTTTGTAATCAATTGGATGAGAAACACATGGGTGACAATGAAACTTGCTTTTGCCTTCATGCCGGCAACACTTCTTGGCGTTGTTCCGGTTAGTCTCTATCTGGTTTCCCGTGGCAGCCTTTCGGTATCGGAGATGACACTTGCCGTTATGTTAGCCATGTCTATGGTCGTAAGCTTTGCAAAATTGGAAATTTTCGCCAATAGCATACGGCAGATGAAATATACTGTTGATCAGACAGAAGCTTTTCTCAACATGACAAGATTGTCTGAACCGGAATCTGAAGCGATACTGGAGGGCAGGGATGTGCACCTGAAAAATGTTCGATTTTCCTACTCGGCAAAGAGCGGAGAAATCCTACACGGAATTGATCTCACACTTCCCGAGGGGAGCTATACCGCTCTGGTTGGCCCAAGCGGAGGAGGAAAATCTACCTTGGCTAGGCTGATTGCGAGGTTTTGGGATGTTTGCGACGGAAGCATTGAAATAGGAGGAGTGGACATACGAAACATGCCCATTGCACAGCTATCAGAACTTGTGAGCTTTGTTACGCAGGATAATTTTCTGTTTCAGGCTTCCATTAAAGAGAACATCCGTATTGGCAACCCTTTAGCAACGGATGAAGAGGTGATAGCCGCAGCAAAGAAAGCCTGCTGCGATGAGTTTATTTCAAAGCTGCCGGACGGATATGATACGTCTGCGGGAGAAGCGGGAAAAAGACTTTCCGGCGGTGAAAAGCAGCGCATAGCCATCGCACGTATTATGCTGAAAAATGCACCGATTGTTATCTTGGATGAAGCCACCGCTTTTACCGATCCGGAAAATGAGCAGTTCATTCAACAGTCCATTTCAGAGCTCACAAAAGGAAAGACCCTTCTTGTCATTGCGCATCGGCTGTCTACGGTGAAAGACGCAGATAAGATTGTTGTATTAAATGGGGGCAGGGTAGAAGCCGTGGGTACCCATGAGGAACTTCTGGAAGCTTCGACACTCTATAAGAAAATGTGGAGTGCACACATCGGGGCAAAGAGATGGAGACTGAAAGGAAAGGAGGATCAGGTCTAATGTTTAGAACGATAAGGCGAATCATCCACTGGTGTGGAGATTTCAGAAAGAGGCTCTATATAAGCTTCTTCTTCTCCTTTCTCTCCGGATTATCTGCCGCAGCTCCTGCCATATATGCCGGTTATATCATTGGAAATGTTGTGCAGTGGCAAGTTGAAGGTCTCGGTATACCATCCGGACTTTGGTTTCAAAGTCTTAGCGTGATTTTTGCTACAATTCTGCTTCGGTTTCTTCTCGACTATTTAAAAAGCAAGATTTCAGGAAACCATCAGCTATGAGCTCGTTGCAAGAGATCGACTGGCGATAGGGACAGCGTTGAAGAGAGTCTCTCGGGTATTTTTCAGGAGAAAGACACCGGCACTATACTCAATTCCATTACTACAGGACTTTATACTCTGGAAAATATGGGAATGAGGATGATAGATACCTTTGTCGGAGGATATTTGAGCTTTTTTTGTATTTTTATTCTGCTTTTTGTTATACACCCCTTTGGTGCATCGATTTGCCTGATAGGGGTTTTTCTGTCCTTTCTCTGCCTATCTCTCATTTCAATGTACAGCAAAAGAAATACACTCGTCCAGAACGAAGTGAACGAAAAACTGACGAGAGAGGCAGTCGAATATACCAGAGGACTATCTGTGGTGAAATCGTTCGGTATGGAGGGGGCGTCTTTTTCCGCATTTCGAAAGGCCTGTGTAGAAGCAAGAAAGATTGCCCTGAAAATAGAATGGGGCTTTATTCCATTTAACTGCTTACATCTCTTTGCGTTAAAGCTGTCCGGTATTGTTATGATTATTTCCGTTATGGCAGCCGGACTCTCCGGTAATCTTTCCCTGCCTATGGTTTTGGTATTCTCACTACTTTCCCTGACGGTCTTTCATTCGCTTGAGCCGATTGCAGACAGTGCGCATATTCTTTCTATTATAAACAATGCCATGGATCAGATAGAAGCTCTGTCTCCCGATAACTATATTGATGAGGACGGTAAAGATATTTCCCCTTCGGGATATGACATCCATTTTGAGCAGGTGCAATTTTCTTACGGCAAGGGGGATGAGAAAAGGAATGTAATGGAAGGCGTGAGCTTTACAGCCCAAGAAGGCACGACAACGGCAATTGTCGGACCGTCCGGGAGCGGAAAGACAACGCTTTGCAGGCTTTTGGCGCGCTTCTACGACGTGAGTGGAGGACGGATTACTTTCGGTGGGCATAATCTAAAGGAATTTACCTGTGACAGCTTGTTGTCGAATATTTCCATGGTGTTTCAGAATGTTTACCTGTTTCATGACACGGTCAGGGCAAATATCTGCTTTGGAACAGAGCGGGCATCCGAGGAAGAGATGATTCGTGCTGCGAAGCAGGCACGTTGCCACGATTTTATCATGGCTCTCCCGGAGGGGTATGATACCGTAATAGGGGAGGGAGGCTCCACGCTTTCCGGTGGAGAAAAACAACGCATTTCCATCGCTCGCGCCATTTTGAAGAATGCTCCCGTTATTATACTTGATGAGGCCACTGCGAGCCTTGATCCTGAAAATGAGCATCTGATACAGGAGGCATTGACTGAACTGACAGTTGGAAAGACAGTGATTGTGATTGCCCATCGGCTGGCAACAATTGAAAACGCCGATCAAATTCTTGTGCTTGATGATGGGCACATCGTTCAGAAAGGCACACATAGGCAATTAATCAGGCAGGAGGGGATTTATCAACGTTTTGTTAAGATACGCGAACTTGCCGAGGGCTGGTCTATTGTCTGAAAGTCTCTAGTCCGCCAAGGTAGTGGCAATGTGATTAGAACAACTGAGTGTATTGCATTTGAAGGTAAGCAGTGATTGATGGAACCCAACGCGGCAGTGTGTAGCCGGATACAAAGATGAACATGAATGAACGTGATCTAAAAAATCATGGCATACGCTGTATATGTGAATACATTTCAAAAGCTTATTGACACAAAAATATAAAAGACTAATATCAAGTTTAACAAAATGCGGCATAATATAGATTATGCCGCATTTTGTTAAAAAAGACTGTATGGATAATAGATGTAGAGGTGGGAGAGGATGAAAGAATACTCAAAAGTTTCCAATGAGCAATTGATTTTTTTCTATTCAAGAACTAAAAAGACAAAAGGCTTGTCATATTACAAAATCAATCAGTTGGTTAAACAGGGATTCTCATAAAAACTAAATAAGAAATATTATGAAAATACGAATTTTGATGGAGAAGAGTCTGACTTCTATTATGCTTATGCGTATGTACCAAATGGCGTCATTTGTCTTCTGAGCGCCGCTGTTCATTATAACCTGTCTACTCATCGTCCGGATGCCATAGATATAGCAATTCCAAGAAAAAGCAAAGGGTATCGACTCTTCCGGAATGGCCGGAATTAAAAATATACTATTTTACAGATGAACGTTTTTCTGTAGGTGCAGAAATCATAGAAGTTGGTAAAAATAAGTTTCGTATTTATGATGTAGAGAAAACGGTTGTGGATATCGTGTTTTATAGAGAAAAAATGGGTATTGAGGAAACAAAGGAAGTTCTTAGCAATTATCTTTATAGAAAAGATCGTAATTTGAATAAGCTGATTAGATATGCAGAAATGCTTAAGTGTGAGGATACTATAAACAAGTATCTGGAGGTGCTGATATGATAAGTGCAATATCTGTAAAAGACAGGTTAAAGAAGCAGGCTATTGAAGAAAAGAAGACTATGCAGGACAAAATTGTAATGTATGGCCTGGAAAGAACCATTTATAGATTGAGTATTTCAGAGTATGCAGAGCGATAAAGTGTGATGACGCACTACGTTTTGATTTGAATACATTAGATGTAATCTACATCACTGAGTTTAAGGAGTATCATGGAGTCACGAGAAAAAGATGTGGAAGTATTGATAAGTAATCCGAAAAAAACGGCTGAGGAGATGGCTATAGAAATAGAATCCACGGCATTTTAGGAGGAAAAACACTATGCTAAAAATCTGTTTCGTCTGCCATGGCAATATCTGTCGCAGTCCCATGGCGGAATTTATCTTAAAAAAAATATTGGAAGAAAACGGAAGAAGCGAAGATTTTCTCGTATTCTCCAAAGCGACTTCTTCGGAAGAAATCTATCACGGACAGGGAAATCCCGTCTATCCTCCGGTGCGGGAAATCCTGGAGGAACTGGGAATAGACTGTAGTAGAAAAAAAGAGCCTGTCAATTACAGAAAGAAGACTACGAAAAATATGATTATTTTTATCGGCATGGATGAGCGGAATCGGGAGAACATGAAACGCATTTTCGGAGGGATTCGGAAGGAAAAGTTTCTCTCCTTGGGGAGTACACGGATAGACCGCATCCTATTTCCGACCCCTGGTATACCGGCGACTTCCGGACTTGTTATGAGGATATCCGGAAAGGATGTGAGGCGCTTTTGCGCAACTTTCAGAGTCTGTACGGTAAAGGCATTTCAAGATGCTATAAATTAATAACGCGTCCTCGAACTAAAAAATTCTTGACATAATTACTTTTAGCATGGTAAAGTGCTATCACATTACCACAAGAAACCACTGAAAACATCGGTA